>Ga0209291_1002234_pt1 | contig 15963 bp, 13 predicted proteins | sample GOMGulsemesocosm_FD_184633 | JGI IMG/M metagenome (GOLD analysis project Ga0209291, IMG submission 184633) | Methane-oxidizing microbial communities from mesocosms in the Gulf of Mexico - GOM9B Gulf of Mexico (SPAdes) (version 2) | ecosystem: Environmental > Aquatic > Marine > Cold seeps...
CGAAAAGCATCACCAGTGATTCTTTTCTGTGGTGGGTTTAAAAGGGTGAAAAACATGGGTTTGATGGTGAGTGGATTTGGTTGTCAGATAGGCAGAGGTTTGTGTGGGAAGTAAATTATTGGTCTATATTTAGTTGGGTGGAGATTTGGCTGATAAATAGGGGTGTTTTTAGGGATTGTTAAACTTTTTGAATTTTTTAACAGGTTTCTGACTGGGCTGTCTATGATAGATAGCCTAAGCTCATGTATAATCGACAAGTTTTTAGGTGGGAAATGTTGTTGTCGTATAAATAATAAACACTGCGTAAAAGGGTAATTAGATCCTGGCGCAGGCCAACAATAGCTTCTCGAAAATTTATAATCGTGATTGGGTGAAGTGTATGATCAAGATCAACAAAGGTCTAGATCTGCCGATTTTAGGCACTGTTGCGCAGAGTATTACTGCGTCTAGACAAGTGCGTTCGGTCGCCGTGAGTGGCCCTGACTACGTTGGTTGTAAACCAACGATGGCCGTCAAGGTGGGGGATCGAGTTAAACTCGGTCAATTGATCTTTTCTGACAAGAAAACAGAGGGTGTCCATTTTACAGCACCAGCAGCTGGTACTGTAACAGAGATTAACCGGGGAGAGCGCCGTGCGCTACTATCGGTTGTTATCGAAGTGGATGAAACTGAAGAGTCTGTAGCTTTTGAAAAATATGAGAGCTCAAAACTTGCTAGCTTAAGCACTGAACAAGTGACTAAGCAATTACAAGAATCAGGTTTGTGGAGCGCATTGCGCACCCGTCCTTTTTCTAAAATACCTGCTAGTGGCACTAGCCCTGCAGCTGTATTTGTAACCGCTATTGATACCAACCCATTAGCCGCTGATCCTGCGCTAATTATTGCAGAAAACAAAGCTGACTTTAGTCATGGTTTGACTGTATTAACCAAGTTGACATCTGGCAAAGTGTTTTTATGTAAAGCGCCGGGTGCTGATATCCCCTCTGCTGACGGTGTGAGTGTTGAAGAATTCGCTGGGGTGCATCCAGCGGGTAATGTCGGTACACATATACACTTCCTTGAGCCTGTTTCACGCAATCATGTTGTATGGACTGTCGGATACCAAGATGTAGTGGCTATCGGTAAATTATTTACTCAAGGTAAACTTAGCGTAGAACGTGTTATTGCTATTGCAGGACCTGTCGTTGATAAACCGTTACTTATTAAAGCAAGATTGGGCGCTAAGATCAGTGATTTAATTGCTGATAGCGTGGATGTTGCAGGTAATAGAGTCGTATCAGGTTCTGTGTGGAATGGACGCACAGCGAAAGGTGCTCTTGATTACTTAGGTCGCTACGCTAACCAAGTGACTGTTTTAGAACAGGGCGATAAGCGAGAATTTATGGGTTGGGCTGTGCCTGGTGCTAATCAATTCTCAGTGCTTAGTGTGTTTGTTTCTGCACTTAATAAGGCTAAGAAATTTAGTTTTTCAACGTCGACTAACGGTTCTGAACGTGCCATGTTACCTGTCGGTCAATTTGAGAGATTAATGCCGTTAGATATTTTGCCAACGCAATTGTTACGTGCAATTGTTACTGGTGATATTGTCACTGCAATGGAGCTTGGTGCTCTAGAACTCGATGAAGAAGATTTAGCACTTTGTACTTTTGCCTGCCCTGGTAAGTACGAATACGGCCCGATTCTTCGCGATAATTTAACACGCATCGAGAGAGAGGCTTAAGCACATGAATTTGAGAAATATTCTTGATAAAATGGAGCCGCATTTCCACAAGGGCGGTAAATACGAAAATTGGTACGCGCTTTACGAAGCGGCAGATACTATTTTCTACACACCAGGTCATGTGACTAAAGCGGCATCTCACGTACGTGATGGTATCGATTTAAAACGCATGATGATATTGGTGTGGGCATGTACTTTCCCCGCTGTTTTCTTTGGTATGTACAACTTAGGCCTTCAAGCTAATACAGCGATGGATGCCATGGGTATGACTGAAGTGGCAGGCTGGCGCGGTACGCTTGCTGGCGCATTGACAGGCTTTGATGCTAACAGTATTTACGATAACATCGTTTACGGTGCGATTTTCTGGCTGCCAATTTATGCAGTAACTTTTGCTGTCGGCGGTTTCTGGGAAGTATTGTTTGCGATGAAGCGTGGACATGAAGTCAACGAAGGTTTCTTCGTGACGTCTATCTTGTTTGCTCTTACTCTTCCACCGGATACTCCACTTTGGCAAGTTGCATTAGGCATCAGCTTTGGTGTTGTTGTCGGTAAAGAAGTGTTTGGCGGAACAGGTAAAAACTTCTTGAATCCGGCGCTTACTGGTCGTGCTTTTCTATTCTTTGCATACCCAGCACAAATGTCTGGTGATGCAGTTTGGACTGCTGTTGATGGTTTTACAGGTGCGACTCCTTTAGGTCTGGCGGCTGTTGGCGGTGTTGAGGCGATTATCGCGCAAAACATTACGTTATGGGATGCCTTCATTGGTACGATCCCAGGATCCGTTGGTGAAGTATCAACACTTGCTATCTTAATTGGTGGTGGTGCATTAGTTGTTATGAAACTTGCTGCTTGGCGAATTGTCGCGGGTGTTATAGCAGGCATGGTTGCAATGAGTGTCATCTTTAACCTTATTGGTTCAGATACTAACCCTATGTTTGATATGCCATTTTACTGGCATTTTGTATTAGGTGGTTTTGCCTTTGGTTTATTCTTTATGGCGACAGACCCTATATCTGCTTCAATGACGAATACTGGTAAGTGGTATTTTGGTGCATTGATCGGGGTGATGGTGGTATTGATTCGTGTTGTGAACCCTGCGTTCCCAGAGGGAATGATGTTAGCCATTCTATTTGCTAATCTTTTTGCTCCCCTTATCGATAACTTCGTCGTTCAAGCAAATATTAAACGGAGGTTATTACGTCATGGCAGCTAATAACGATACTATTGGAAGAACGATTACCGTCACAGTACTGCTTTGTGTCGTCTGTTCGGTGATTGTCTCGACTGCTGCGGTTCTTTTAAAGCCTCAGCAAATCGCAAACAAGGAATTGGACCGTCAAAGCAATATTTTAGCCGCGGCTAAAATTGACTATGCAGGCCAAGACGTGCAAAAACTATTTGCCTCGCAAATAGAGACTAAGTATGTCGACCTTGCAACAGGTAAATATGTCGAAAAACCGGTTGGATACAAAGATTCTAAACGTGCTGCTAAAGAGCCTACACTCTCCAAAGCATTGAGCCGTGAAGATGATATTGCCTCTATCAAGCGTACTGCTAATGTGATGCCGGTCTATTTGGTCACTAAAGCTGATCAGTTAGATAAAGTTATCCTTCCTGTGCATGGCTATGGTCTTTGGTCAACGCTATACGGTTTCTTAGCTTTAGAAAGTGATCTTAACACAGTGGTAGGTTTTGGTTTTTACTCTCATGGCGAAACACCAGGCCTTGGCGGTGAAGTTGACAACCCTAAGTGGAAAGCGCTTTGGCCGGGTAAGAAAATTTATGCGCCAGGTTCCAGCGAGCCTGAAATTAGTTTAGTGAAAGGTTCTGTTGATCCATCAGCTGCGGGGTCCGAATTTAAAGTAGATGCTTTATCTGGCGCGACAATCACCAGTAACGGCGTGACTAAACTAGTGAAATTTTGGATGGGTAAAAATGGCTTTGCCAGTTATTTATCTAACCTAAAAGCAGGGGAGAGCTAAGCGATGTCTGAAACAAGAGATATGATCGTTAAGCCGATAGTCTCAAACAATCCAATTGCATTGCAAATTTTGGGTGTTTGTTCGGCGTTGGCAGTAACATCAAACCTTAATACAGCAGTGGTCATGACACTTGCAGTAATGGTGGTTACCGCCTTTTCTAGCATGTTTGTCTCGTTAATTCGTAACCACATGCCTAGTTCAATTCGTATTATCTGTCAGATGACAATCATTGCCTCATTGGTAATCGTTGTTGATCAGGTACTTAAAGCAGTGGCTTATGATACATCTAAGCAACTATCTGTCTTTGTTGGATTGATTATTACAAACTGTATTGTTATGGGTCGCGCAGAAGCTTTCGCGATGAAAAACCCGCCGATTCCTTCTTTCCTAGATGGTATAGGCAATGGTTTAGGTTACGGTGCGGTATTGTTGTTTGTCGGATTTATTCGTGAGCTGTTTGGTTCTGGAAGCTTGTTTGGTATTGAAATATTACCATTGATCAATAACGATGGTTGGTATATGGGCAACGGTTTATTGCTGCTGCCGCCGTCTGCTTTCTTTATCATTGGTGGAATGATCTGGCTAATTCGTACTTACGATAGCTCACAAGTTGAAGCACCTGACTTTGTTATCTGCAAAAACTCACAGAAGGAGGCTGTCTAATGGAAGTTTATATTAGTCTGTTTGTGAAAGCCGTTTTCGTAGAAAACATGGCGTTGGCATTCTTTTTAGGTATGTGTACCTTCTTAGCAATTTCTAAGAAAGTACAAACGGCAATAGGTTTGGGGATTGCGGTTATTGTGGTATTGACTATCACGACACCCGTTAACAATTTATTGTACAACCTATTGCTTAGAGAAGGAGCACTGGCCTGGGCTGGTTATCCTGATGTCGACCTAAGTTTCCTTGGTTATATTTCGTATATTGGTGTTATCGCTGCCATGGTGCAAATACTAGAGATGGTACTGGATAAGTTCTTCCCAGCACTTTATAACTCTCTAGGGGTGTTCCTGCCGCTAATTACAGTTAACTGTGCCATCATGGGTGCTGCATTATTTATGGTCGAACGTGACTATAACTTTTCAGAATCTGTCGTTTATGGTGCAGGTGCTGGTTTAGGCTGGGCGCTAGCTATTGCGACCCTTGCGGGTATCCGTGAAAAGTTACGTTACTCTGATGTGCCAAAAGGACTAGAGGGATTAGGTATTACTTTTGTCTCTGTTGGTCTGATGGCGCTTGGATTTATGTCCTTCTCCGGCGTGCAGCTTTAATACATGATAATTAACAAAGGAATATTAAGCCTATGAATGCTGAAATAATTCTCGGTGTTGTCATGTTTACTGTCGTAGTGCTTGCACTAGTGGCGGTAATTTTGTCAGCGCGTTCAAAATTAGTAAGTTCTGGTGATGTGACGATTAACATCAACAATGATCCGGATAAAAAAGTAACAGTGCCCGCTGGCGGTAAATTACTGCAGACACTTTCTGAAATGGGTGTTTTTATCCCTTCAGCTTGTGGTGGCGGTGGTACTTGCGCACAGTGTAAATGTCAGGTTCTAGATGGTGGTGGATCTATGCTACCTACTGAAGAATCTCATTTTACGATGCGTGAAGCGAAAGAAGGCTGGCGTCTAGCTTGTCAAGTCGCTGTTAAGCAAGATATGGAACTTGACCTTGAAGAAGAAATCTTTGGCGTTAAGAAGTGGACTTGTACGGTTGAGTCTAATCCAAATGTTGCGACATTCATCAAAGAGCTGACATTAAAAATTCCTGACGGGGAAGTCGTTAATTTCCGTGCCGGTGGTTATGTGCAGCTTGAGTGTCCTCCACACACTGTTGACTACAAAGACTTCGACATAGAAGAAGAATACCGTGGTGACTGGGATAGATTTAACGTCTGGGATAATATCTCTAATGTTTCTGAAACCACTATCCGTGCTTATTCAATGGCTAACTACCCAGGTGAAAAAGGGATCGTTAAATTTAACATCCGTATAGCTTCACCACCTCCGGGAAGTCAGGGGATACCTCCGGGGATTATGTCTTCGTACGTCTTTAACTTAAAGCCGGGTGATAAAATCGACGTTTACGGTCCATTCGGTGAGTTCTTTGCTAAAGATACAGATGCGGAAATGGTCTTTGTCGGCGGTGGTGCGGGTATGGCGCCAATGCGTTCGCACATCTTTGATCAATTGAAGCGTTTGAACTCGACGCGTAAAATCTCATTCTGGTATGGTGCACGTTCTTTACGTGAAGCTTTCTACTCTGAAGAGTATGATCAGTTAGCGGCGGAGAACGATAACTTTAAGTGGCATCTAGCACTTTCAGATCCTCAGCCTGAAGATGATTGGGATGGCATGACAGGGTTCATCCACAATGTTCTGTTTGAAAACTATCTGAAGGAGCATGAAGCGCCTGAAGATTGTGAGTACTACATGTGTGGTCCGCCAATGATGAACGCAGCGGTTATTAAACTGCTAGAAGATCTTGGTGTTGAGCCTGAAAATATCTTACTTGATGACTTTGGTGGTTAAACACAATGTTCAAGTCTGAACTAAGCGCGTGTAAGCGCGCTATCAAACGGCTAGCAGTTAATCTGCTAGCCGTTTTTGTGCTTGTGGGGCTCAGTGTTTCTGCGGCAGTTGCTAGCCCTGAAATCGTGGCTATTGAAGGGCGAACGATGGGCACTAGCTATCACATTAAGTGGGTAGCAGAGAACACTCAATCGGTCGAACAAACTGAGCAGATCAAAGCAGAGGTTGATCAGCTGTTGCTTGATATTAATCAGGCAATGTCGACCTATATTAGTGATTCAGAATTATCACTTTTTAATAAGCTGCCAGCGGGATCGAAAGTGGATGTGTCCACTGATCTCTATCAGATTCTGGAAATGGCGCAAGCGATTAGTGTCGACTCTAAAGGGGCCTATGATATTACCGTAGGACCATTAATTAATTTATGGGGGTTTGGTCCTGATAAAAAAGTGACCAAAGCGCCGAGCGACGAGCAAATTGCAGCAATAACATCCAGAGTAGGCTATCAAAAGCTTCGTTTATTTGGAGGGCGCTCTATCCAAAAAAACGGTGATCTGTATGTCGACCTGTCTTCAATCGCAAAAGGTTATGCGGTGGATCGCTTAGCCAGTTTGGTGGCTTCTAAAGGTTATACCGCCTATCTTGTTGAAATTGGCGGTGAGCTTGTCACAAAGGGGTTAAAACCTGGGAAACAGTCGTGGCATATTGCTGTCGAAAGCCCGACATCTGGCCGTGTTGTACAAAAGATTGTACGTGTAGATGATGTCGCTGTTGCTACCTCAGGCGATTATCGTAACTATTTTGAAGAAAATGGCGTACGTTATTCTCATATTATTGATACCAAAACCGGCAAGCCAATTACTCATAACTTAGCCTCCGTGACTGTTCTTGCGGATAATTGTGCGCTGGCTGATGCGCTGGCAACGGCCTTTTTAGCGATGGGCGTTGATGCTGCGTACAAGTATGCGCTTAACCATAATATTGAAGCATTTTTCATCTTGAAAAGTGTTGACGGTTTTGTTGAAAAATTAACACCGGGTTTTGCTGCTCGAATCGTTAATTAAAGACGAAAGCATTCATTTGAAATAATAGATAGCCAGTAAATTCTGGTAGAGGTTGTGATGGGAACATTTCTTGTAGTTTTTGTAGTGCTTATTTGTGTCGTAGTGGCCATGTCAGTCGGCGTGTTATTAGGTGGTAAGCCAATCGCAGGTTCTTGCGGTGGTATGGCTTCTTTAGGTATGGATACTGCCTGTGATATTTGTGCTGGTGATAAGCAAGTTTGTGAAGATGAAAATGAGCGTATAGCGCGCGAAGCACGCGAGTCTAAATCCGCTGATTTAGGGTATGAATTAAAAAAGTAAGTGATGACTGAATCAAAGCAGGATACGACTTTAATGGGCTTACCAATGCTGTTGGCTTAGTAAGGCAATACATTTGAGTCACTGATTCAGGTTATGGTTAATTGCTGCTGGCACTAAGTATGGGTCTTCTCCTATACTAGTTATATTAACCAAAGTAGTTGTAAGATCTGTGTTTTTTTTGAATTAAGGGGTAGTTAATGGCTGAATATGATTATGATGTGGTAGTAATAGGATCTGGACCGGCTGGTGAAGGCGCGGCCATGAATTCGGCCAAGCACGGTAAAAAAGTTGCGATTATTGAAGAGCAACAAGCAGTCGGTGGTAACTGTACACATAAAGGCACCATCCCCTCTAAAGCACTACGTCATTCGGTCAAGCAAATAGTTGAGTTTAATACTAACCCGATGTTCCGCGAAATAGGCGAGCCACGTTGGTTCTCTTTTCAAAAAGTATTAGATCGTGCTGAAAAAGTGATGGCTAATCAGGTTATGCTGCGCACCAATTTTTATGCCCGTAACCGAGTAGATGTGTTTTTTGGCCAGGCGCAGTTTAAAGATGCTAATACTGTATTAGTTAAAGGCACATCAAAAGGCGATGAAACCTTGCGCGCTAAGAATATTGTCATAGCGACAGGTTCAAGTCCTTATTGTCCACCTGATGTGGATTTTGATCATCCGCGTATTTATAACTCAGATACCATTTTAAAGCTTGGTCACACACCGCGTACGATTGTCATTTATGGTGCGGGCGTTATCGGTAGTGAATATGCATCTATTTTTAGTGGACTAGGGGTAAAGGTTGATCTGATTGATACGCGTGATCGTTTGTTGTCTTTCCTAGACGGTGAAATTTCAGATGCTTTAAGTTATCACTTACGTAACAGCGCGGTTAAAATTCGTCACAATGAAGAATACGCCAGTGTAGAAGGCGATGAGCGCGGCATCACACTTTGCCTTAAGTCCGGCAAAAAAATTCGCGCCGATGCTTTTCTGTGGTGTAATGGACGTACCGGTAATACTGCTGAACTTGCGTTGGAAAATGCGGGTTTAGCGGCCAATAGTCGTGGCCAATTAGAGATAGATGACCGTTACCGCACTAGCGTTGATGGTATATCAGCTGTCGGTGATGTTATCGGCTGGCCAAGCCTTGCATCAGCTGCGATAGACCAAGGCCGCTCTGCCGCTGCTGATATTATTGGTAATGATGATTTTAGATATATTGATGAAGTGCCCACAGGTATCTATACCATTCCAGAAATTAGCTCTATTGGTAAAACGGAAGAAGAGCTCACTCAAGAATGTATACCTTATGAAGTGGGCCAAGCATTCTTCAAGGATACTGCGCGTGCGCAAATTACTAGCCAGCCCGTCGGCATGCTTAAAATATTGTTCGATCCAGAAAGTTTGAAAATTCTAGGTATCCACTGTTTTGGTGACCAAGCATCCGAGATTGTTCATATCGGTCAAGCGATTATGCGTCAAAAAGGAGAGGGGAATAGTTTGGCGTATTTTGTCAACACGACCTTTAACTACCCAACAATGGCAGAAGCTTATCGTGTGGCCGCTATTGCTGGTTTAAATAGAATACAGCACTTGTAAGAGTGTCTTTTATTAAAAGCCCCGCAAGGGGTTTTTTTTGCTCTGAATTTAGCCTTTCGCTTAATCTTTCTTGTCAGTTTCTTTATAAAAACCATCCTCATAATATTTACCTTTTATGTCGAGCTTTTTTTCTACCCAGCGGTTGAATCGGCTCCAAATAAAAAAAGCAGGTGTCATGCCTAACCCTATCGCTATCATCAGACCGGCCCCTTGATATTGAGTACTAAATTGAGCGCTAATGTAATCAAAGAAATTAAATATGTGCAATGCGTAATACCACGCAATTAAAAAAGCAAAGGCAATCGCTGTAGCGCCATGGTGTTTCAAGTTTGAGTTCAAGTTCTCTGTGTCCCTATCTAATTGTGTAAAACCAAGGGCATAAATAATATGTGCTCTGTGACGTCTAATCAACTGTTAATGTGATGTATGAAATGTGCTGGCCGTGTAGAGTCTTTTGTTTGAAAGTTTTAAATGGTTATTTTAAACATGCATTAGAATTAGTTGTTTACAACGACTATAAATAAACTTTGAACGCTTGTTTGTTTTTATTTCGGGACATTCATTTTTATATCAGCATAATGCATCTAAGAGAATTTCCTATGTAGCCGAACTTTGTCAGTATTGGTTTTAATGCTGTTTGCTTGCGGTAATTAACGGTTAAACAATTTATATGTATAAAACGACTTCTAAAACATCACTGTTTTTAGCATCCTGTATGCTCAGCATCATTGTATTGAGTCTGGTCAGCTCGATCATTTTATATCGTCAGTTAACAGATCAACAGCCTTCTTCAGTGCATACAGAACTGGTCAGTTTTATCAGCGAATTCGAGCTTGAGTTAGATGATACCTCAGTCATATTTGCAAAAGCCTATCGGCCAAATAGTGACAAAGGTATCAATCGAAAGTTTGATAAGGGCTTCTCAAAGGTAATGAATCGCTCAAATGCGCTCTCTCTGCTTATAAAAAATGACCCTAAAATTGAGCAAAAAATTAACGCACAGCTGATCATTTACAATATAAATAAAATTCAAAGCCTCGTTTATGGTTCGGATCTCTCTACTAATATACCATTAACAAAGGTCAGTAAGCTGTTTAGTGAAATAACCGAACAGTTGCATCACTTTCAGCTTAGTTGGGGTTCTCACAATCAAAATATGGTGAGCCCTAAACAGAAAAACACTTTGGCATCTTATCAAAACACAGTACTGCTTATTTTTGTGACGCTCATTATTGGTATTGTGATGGTGTTATATTTGTTCAGTAACAATAGAAAACTACTTGAGCTGCGAAGAACACTAGAGTTGCGTGTTTATGAAAGAACTAAAGAGCTTAATTTCAGTAATTCAAATCTCCTGCAGGAAATTAGTGAGCGTAAGAAAATCGAACAAGCGCTAACTATCAGTCAGCTTGCGGCTGAAGAGGCGCATCAGCGTATTAAGCATCAAACTAACTATGATTCGTTGACCAAACTCGCCAATCGCCCCTTATTTATTGAGCGCTTTAAAGAGGCGAGTAGAAGAGCGGATAGAAATGACAATTTAGTGTCGTTACTTTTTTTGGATTTAGACAGGTTTAAATACGTCAACGATACGCTGGGTCATTCAATTGGTGATGAGTTGCTTAAAGAGGCAGCTCTGCGCATCCAAGATGTGCTGAGGTCTACGGATACCGCGGCACGTTTTGGTGGCGATGAATTTGCTGTAGTACTCTCTGATATTGATGAGATCAGTACCGTTGAGCTAATAGTGAGTCGCATATTAAAAGCCTTGTCTAGTCCTTTTAGATTGTCGGGTAATGACGCATTTGTCTCTGCCAGTATTGGTATCACAATGTATCCCACTGACGGTGATAACAATGAGTCTTTGTTGCGTAAGGCTGATAGTGCAATGTATAAGGCGAAAGAAGCGGGAAGTAATAACTATCAGTTCTTTACTCAGCAAATGGATGTTGAGGCCACAGAGCGCCGTTTGCTCGAAGGTTTGCTTTATAAAGCAGTAGAAGAGAAACAGTTTAAAGTAGAATATCAACCAATACTCGATGTCAAGACTCACCAAACAATGGCTTTTGAAGCGCTTGTATATTGGAATCACCCTTCTAAAGGTAAGCTTAGTGCAAATAAATTTGTGCCTTTAGCCGAAGAGGTTGGGCTAATTATGCCGATAGGTGAGTGGGTGCTGTTTGAAGCTTGTAAAACAGCGGTAGCTTGGACTCAGGAGGCTAATGATGAATTTGTCATGTCGGTGAATGTATCGTCGCGACATTTTCAAAAGTGTAATATGTTAGAAGTGCTTGAAAAAGTGATGAATGAAACTGGGCTAGCGCCGAACCGACTCATGATTGAAATCACCGAAGAGTTGTTGATCACAGACCGCAAGCAAACGTTAGAGCAGTTAAAACAGATCCGAAAATTAGGTGTTCAAATTGCTATTGATGGATTTGGAACAGGTTATTCTTCATTGAGCTTCCTTAAGAAATATCCCATTTCTACCTTGAAAATTGATGAATCTTTTGTTGATCAAATTCGTATTGAGGCCGCTGATGATGAATGGATTAAAGGTATTTTATCGATGGCGGATAAACTGAATTTGTCGGTGATTGCATCAGGTGTTAAAAATGTCACACAATTACAATTTCTAAATGAGAGTCAGTGTTGTTTTGCTCAAGGCCCATTTCTTGCAAATCCTCTCGTAGCGTCAGACGCCTTGCCTTTTCTTAAAGGTATGAAAAAAGCTGTAGTTTAAATGATCCGTCACGATCGCAGTTCTCGGGCAGTCTCCTAGGCATGACTGCATAACACTCTTTAAACATCGAGTGCTAAACTGCCGGTTTTATGATGATAGTCTTTATACCTTAATGCTTTTATAGTTGCGCTGTTTTTTATCTTTATTCCTCTCTTCCTTAGTTTGGGCTAACCCTCTCACTATTTGATTTATAAACACAATTTATCCCTTAATCCCGGTTTACTATGAGCGAGACAGATTTTTATCAGATTGAATTTACTCCTGAGGCGTTTTTGGTTGCTTCAATAGGTTTTGAATAGTAAGGTGATTTTTCATAACAAAGATCATATAGGGATTTACTATGAAATTGAAAGCAGATCTTATCGACGAATTATCAGTACTGTCTCAGTTTAGTTTGAACTCGACTCTAGAGGGAATTAAGGTTCATGGCGATGCCGCTCAAAGCGTGATTGAAGCGACTCAAAGATTGTTTGATAAAGGTCTTGTGACTCAATTGGACGGTGGCTATCTAACCGACTTAGGCAAAGATGCAGCGGTACATTTGACCCGTTTGAACAGTATATTAACAACCCCCGTTAAATTGGACACCGCTTCTTAATGGCATTAAAACCTACTTTATATAAAGTCGAGTTGCAGCTGGTAGATACTGACAGAGATGTCTACGATAGCTGTAATTTTACCCTCTCGCAGCACCCGTCGGAAACTCAAGCACGCATGATGGTTAGGCTAATGGTCTACGCTCTTAACTATCATAGTGATTTACAATTTACTAAAGGGCTCTCCACTCAAAATGAACCGGATATTTGGGAAATATCGCCGAGTTCAGAAATAGAAAAATGGATCGAAGTCGGTCAGGCAAGCCCTGAGCGGATGCGCAAGGGGATCAGTCGATCACCTAAAGTCATGCTGTACGCCTATGGTAGTGAAACTGATGTGTGGTGGCAAAAATCTGAGGCGGCTTTTAAAGCTTTACCCCATATTGAAGTTTATAAGTTTGAGCACAGCCAAATTGAAAAACTTGTTGGGCTTGTCAGTAAGAAAATGCAGCTGACTATCTCAATAGAAAATTGCGAACTCTATATTAATGCCGCGGAAAAAGAGCTAAGTATAAACTTGTCAAAGCTACTTTGATAAGTATTCGGTTTTATGTAGCGGCTGATGCGTAAATTCAACAAATCGCCGCGTAAACCAATACCGCTTAATTTGATTGGTCAATCACGCAAATAGCAGGTGTGAACATGCTATCTTGAGTGAGTGAATTTCAGTGATCATCTAGCGAAATCCTCACCGAACGCTTACATGACTTACGTGTTTTTTAAACAAAAAACGTACAATACTAGATTTATCCTATAGCGCTGTCTATGACTCTAGTGTTCACTGCGCTTGATCAACATCTTGTTTGTATAGCGTTGCTGTCATGATAAGTATTTGTAAGCTATCTTTGTGAATCTCTTTGGCAAGTATTAGCGACGTCTAAATGCTAATCTTGAGTGTAAAATAGAAATTGAAAACTTGATTTATCGCGACTCAATGAATACTTTGCACCCCATAAGCTTAGTGCGGGCCCATCACTATTCTCGATCATTAGTTTGGACCACAAATTTGTGTCTGTATTGGCGTAAGTGATATTTAAGAGATATTGTCCAAATAAAAAACCGACTACTTGTGCAGTGGTTTCTTGGTTAGGTCCACTCACTAGTAGGCTCAGTAAGTCAGTGCGCGTGATAACGGGGAACGACATTATATGTGAGGCACTTAAGCGTCGTCGTTTTCTAATGAGGCTACCACTTTCTGTATGCTGGTGTAGCTAAGCGTTTGTTTAGAGAGTGCTCTTTTGGTTTGAGCTGCTTGGCGTCTGATAGCGGATCAGCACGCGTTCCATTGTTAAAAATGAGTAGTGTCATACCTCTTTCTTTGTTGTATTGATTCCATCATTAAGTAACAGCTTAAGAATAAGTAGTCGCTTAATCTGTTCCTGAGATGCTAGTGCAAGTACAAATAAGCAATAACAACATCAAGTTCTTTTTTGCATTCATTAATTGCTTTATCTGTTTGAAAAATACAACGCCAGAATATTAACAGTCACTGAGCGCTGGTGAGGGCTAATAGATTTATTTAAAAAAACAGTTGTTGTAAAATTCCAAAAATAGTTGCCTGTATACTTAATGCAGTCGTCTCTGATCAATCGTTAGAGTGTAAGAGATTGTTGTAAATTCGACATCATTCGTAGCAATTATTGTTTTGAGTACTAAATTTACATGATACTAAATGATGTTTTGGGGCATGATGGTTCTTTTCGTAAGACAACAGTAGTGAGTGAAGAGAGAAATGAAATTTGGTTCTGTTAAAGAAAAATTGTTCGTCTACGTAAAAACGCTGGTTGTGTTTGGGTTGTTGTCTTCCTATTGTAGTGCTGCTGACTTCTCTAAGCACAGTAATATCATTCAAAACATTCCCAATGCTGCGTTGTTACTCATTGATAGTAACCCTAAAAAGAGTATCAGTATTCGCCCAGAGCAATTACTGGTACCTGCATCTACCTTAAAAATTGTAACAGCCTATCTAGCGATTAAGCGGTGGGGGTTAGAGCATAAGTTTTACACGGACTTTTACTACGACAACGGCACTTTATGGATTAAAGGTTTTGGTGATCCTTATATCACCTCTGAAGAAATACTGTTAATGAGCAAGGCAATTAAAAAACTAAAGCTTGGTCGAATTAATAAAATCTATGCGGATAATCGTTATTTTCCTGAATTGAGGTTAGATGGTCGCGGCGATAGTGATAATCCATATGATGCGGGTAATGCGGCTTTAGTTGTTAATTTTAATACGATTTTTGTAGAAAGGTTAGCAGGCGAAGTGAATAGCGCTGAACAGCAAACACCGATCACGCCATTAGCTAAAACACTGGGGGCTAAAATAAATACGACCAAAAAGCGCATCGCCTTACCGGGTGGTCGTGACATGTCTGCAAAGTATTTTGCGCAAGTATTCTCTAAAATTCATCTTAAGCGTAACGCGCCGGTTAAAGTAGGAGCCTTGCCAAAACGTGCTAAGTTTGTTTATCGTCATCACAGTTCTAGAAATATGCAGGATTTGTTGAGCGCTATGCTTAAGTACTCAAATAATTTTATTGCCAATCAACTTTTTTTAATGTTGCCAAAGAGGAGCGAAAACCAAGCAGTTTTAAATGTATTAGCAGCGCAAAAACACTACACGCAGGCGTTGGAAAAAGAGTTTGGTTTTAAAAATGCCAGCTTTGTTGATGGGGCGGGTTTATCGCGTTTGAATCAAATCAGTGCAGGTCAGCTAATGCAAGTGCTAGAAGTATTTAGACCGTGGATTGATCTTTTGCCCGAGCGTCAAAAAGGCTTAAAAGCCAAAACAGGGACTTTATCTGATAACCATTCTTTGGCTGGTTTTAAACTCAACGACAAAAATCAGTGGCAGGCATTTGTATTGCTGATTAATAAAAAAATGAACCCCAGTTATCGCTTTCAATTGGCCAGTGCACTCCTTAAATAATAATGATCTTATACATAGCAGAAAAACCCAGTTTGGGCAGAGCCATCGCTGATGCGCTGCCTAAACCACATAAAAAGTCCCCTGGATTTATTCAAGTAGCCAATGGCGATATAGTCAGTTGGTGTATTGGTCATTTATTAGAGCAAGCACCGCCTGATGCCTATGATGCTAAATATAAGCAATGGAAAATAGAGCACCTACCTATCGTTCCTGATCAATGGCAGCTTGTTGCAAAAAAGGAGACCAGTAAGCAATTAACGGTGCTGCGAGGGCTATTAAAAAAGGCAGATCAGATTGTGCATGCGGGGGATCCTGACCGCGAGGGGCAGCTACTGGTCGATGAGGTGCTAGCCCACCTCAAAGTCGGGATGCGCAAACGTAATAGCGCTAAGCGGTGCCTTATAAACGATCTCAACGTCAGTGCGGTACAAAAGTCTTTAGCAAACTTGCGGCTAAATTCAGAGTTTATCCCATTATCCACATCCGCTTTAGCAC
>Ga0209291_1002235_pt1 | contig 15948 bp, 13 predicted proteins | sample GOMGulsemesocosm_FD_184633 | JGI IMG/M metagenome (GOLD analysis project Ga0209291, IMG submission 184633) | Methane-oxidizing microbial communities from mesocosms in the Gulf of Mexico - GOM9B Gulf of Mexico (SPAdes) (version 2) | ecosystem: Environmental > Aquatic > Marine > Cold seeps...
AAAAAGGGGACATGAATATTACCCACGACTATTGGGATAAGAAATATGATACCCTTGGAGGAGCTATACCCTTGCCAGCCACTTTTAGTATGTTATTAGCTGAGAAAATAAGTGTTGATGGAATAAGCATAAACTTGTATAGTAAATATCCATTCCCTTTAAGAAAAGATCGGGTATTAAGTGAATTTGAAAATGATGCTTGGGAGTTTTTTTTGGCCAACCCTAAATCAGACAAGCCATATTACAAATATATTGAAAAAAATAACCAGCTTCAATATGCAATTCCCGACAAAATGATTAATGTTAGTTGTATAAACTGCCATAATTCTCATCCAGAAACACCAAAAAACAATTGGAAGTTAGGAGATATTCGCGGTGTTATTTCAATTACAAAGCCTGTTCAAAATGTAGCATTAGTTGTGAAAGCCAATAATAAGACTTACGTACTTCTGGGATTAATTATTATATGCAGCCTCTTGATTACCTATTTTACAGTAAAGATTAACAAATTATCTAAAAATAAAATTGACCATTTATTAATAAAAACGAAATCGCAACTCACAAAAACTGAAAAAGTCAAAAAGAAACTGTCCCACAAAACGAATGACTTGGAGTTGACACTAGTAAAGTTAAAAGAGACACAACAAACACTCATTCAATCAGAAAAAATGGCTTCTTTGGGAGTACTTACTGCTGGCATTGCACATGAAATAAACAATCCTATAAATTTTATCTCAAGTGGTGCTCACAGCCTTGACAAGGATTTTAAAGACTTACTTCCCCTTTTGAAGGAATTGAAAGCATTACCCCAAGAAGGAGAAGATTTGAAAGAAAGAGCTGAGAATATTCGTAAACTAGAAGAAGAATATGATAAACTGATACAATACATCCCACAAACTATAAAAGACATAAAAGAAGGAGTTAGCAGGACGGTAGAGATTATCAAAGGGCTCCTACTCTATTCTAGGTCTAATACAGATGAAATTCAAAAGGTAAATATACATAAAAACATAGATGCTTCTTTAGTTCTTTTAAAAGATAAGTTTAAAGATACTATCAATATTATTAAAAAATATAACCATGATATTGAATATATTGAATGCTATCCCGGCCAACTTAGCCAAGTTTTCACTAACTTTATAGATAACGCTATAGATGCCATAAACAATAAAGGCACTATAACAATTACTACAATCCTAAAAAACAAACAAATAGAGGTTTCAATTCAGGATACTGGTACAGGAATTTCTGATACTAATTTAACAAAGATATTCGACCCCTTTTTCACAACAAAAGAGGTGGGAAAAGGGACAGGATTAGGCCTCTCTATTTGTCAGGGAATTATTAATAATCATAAAGGTAAAATTGAGGTAAAAAGTAATGAAGGAAAAGGAACAGAATTCATAATAACTCTGCCAATTAATTTTAAACAAAAAGAGAATGGAGTCTAAAAAGTTAATCGTTTTATATATTGATGATGAAAATATAAACCTCCGAGCTTTTAAATCAACCTTTAGAAGGGAGTTTATAGTTCATATTGCAAATTCTGCAACAGAGGGCTTAAAAATATTACAATCTGAAAAAGTAGATGTTATAATAACAGATCAGCGCATGCCAGATACTACTGGCGTTGAACTATTAAAACAAATACAAGAGCTTTTTCCTTCTATTCCTCCAAGCAGGTTAATACTTTCTGGTTTTAGCAAAACTCAAGCTATCGAAGATGCCTACACAAAATATAATCTATTTAAATTTATTACAAAACCTTGGAATAAAAAAAACATACGTCAGATAATATACGAATCTGTAAAACCTGAAAATCTTAAAAAACCTGAAAATCTTAAAAAAGAGAAATATAACATCCTTTATGTAGATGATGAAGAAATTAATTTAAGGACTTTCGAAACTAACTTTCGCAGAGAATTTAATGTATTTAAGGCAATTTCTCCAAAAGAAGGGTTTAAAATTCTTGAAAAAAATAAAATTCATGTGATTGTTTCAGACCAAAGAATGCCAGAGATGAGCGGTATTGAATTTCTAAAAAAAGTTAAAAATAGCCACCCAAATATTAGACTCATTATTTTAACAGGTTATACAGATTACGAGGTTTTAAAAGAAGCTATTAATAATAATACACTCTGGTGGTACCTTAACAAACCTTATGATTATGAATATTTAAAATCAATAATAAATAAAGGTATTGATGCGTATCAATTAAAACTTGACAAAGATATCCTGAATAAAGAGTTAGATTTTCGAAGAGAGCGACTAGATAAAATGATGGACACAGCCCTTGATGGTATTATCACAATTGACGAAAACCAACATATTATTGATATAAACAAAGCTGCATGTAAATTATTTGGATATACATTTGATGACTTAAAAGGTAAGCCTATAACTTTATTAATACCTAAAGAAAAACAAACACTGCACTCCGAGCATATCAAAGCTTTTAATAATGAAACGGATCTAATAAAAAAAGCAGGTAGTCATATGGAGATTATTGGATTGACATCAACAGGAAAAAAGGTTTGGTTAGAATCTTCATTTTCTAAGCAAAAAAGCTCTAGTGGATATTATTATCATGCTTTTATTAGGGATATTACTGAAAAGTTAAAAACTCAAAAGAAGCTCAAAGAAAATGAGTTTAGGCTAAAAAAAGCTCAACGAATAGCTCATGTTGGCTACTGGAACTATGACTATATTAATAAAAAACATTATTGGTCGGATGAGTTATTTAGAATTTTAAATATGTTGCCTAGAGAAATTCAAGAATCTTACGAGGTATATTCTAACACTATTCATCCTGATGATAAAGAAAGATTTAAAGAAATCCATTTCTATGCTATAGAATTTAAGAAACCTTTTAACATTAATTACCGCCTACAATTTAATGACTCCTCAATTAAATATGTTCAACATATTGTTGAATTTGATTTTGATGCTAATAGTAATGCAACCAATTATTTTGGTACTGTTCAAGATATAACATCCAAAGTACTTACTGAACAGAAACTTAATGAGAGTGAAGAACGGTTTAGATTAGCCATGAAAGGAGCTAATGATGGTTTATGGGATTATAATATAATTGAAAATACCGTTTACTACTCCCCTGGATACAAACAAATGCTAGGTTATGCGGATACAGATGTAAAAAACGAAGTTAGTACTTGGGAAAATCTTTTACATCCAGATGATGCCGAAAAAGCAATACAAGAATTTGGTGAATTTTTAAATACACCAATTGAAAAAACTAATTATGTAGCTGAATTTAGACTAAAACACAAAAATGGAACCTATAGAAATATTCTCTCTAGAGCCTTTGGTTTACGTTCTGAATCAGGTAAATTTATCAGGATTATAGGGACAAATGCAGATATAACACCTCTTAAAATGTTTGAGAAAGAATTATTGGAACTCAATGATAGTCTGGAAAAAAAAGTAGCGGTACGAACAGAAAAACTTGAAAATGTAAATAAGCAACTAAAAGAACAATATCGCATTATTGAAACACAGAAAAAAAACATGGCTATTGAGGTAAAAGAAATTCATCATAGAGTGAAAAACAACTTGCAGGTAGTAAATAGCCTGTTATCACTTCAATCACGTAATATTGAAGACAAAAAAACCTTAAACATCTTTAAAGAGGTTCAAAATAGGGTAATTTCAATGTCTCTACTTCATGAAACATTATACCGAAATACTAATATTAAAAATGTTAATCTTGAAAATCATTTTAAAAAATTAATTAATAATCTCGTAAAAAATTATGAGGTTGGAAAAATCGTCTCATTAGATATCAATATTGAAAATTTAGACTTTGGTTTAAAAACACTGGTTCCTTTGGGTTTAATTATTAATGAAATAATTACAAATTCCTTAAAGTATGCTTTCAAAAATCAGGAACCCGGGGTATTAACTATTTCAATAGTTCACATTAATAATCTAGAATATCAATTATTAATTGGTGATAGTGGAATTGGAATAAATAAAAAAATATGGAAGGAGAGTTCTTCCTCTCTTGGAAAAAAACTTATTCATCTTTTTACTAAACAATTAAATGGAACAATAGAGTTATTGGATAAACCTGGAACCTACTTTAAAATATTGTTTAAAAATATTGATAATTAAGACTAGTCTCTCATAAATCGAACTCTTCAAAAAGCAATCTGATAAACTAAAAGGTATTAAATAAATTCACATGATTGAAAACCATAATCATGGACGCATTTTTTTTAAGTTCCTTCCCCTCAAGAGAAATTGATAGTGAGGAACAAAAACACACTCACCTCAATCCTATCACTCAGCGAGAAGAAAATACGTTTTACATTAAATCAAGTTTCTAACACTTTGCTCTTGAGGTAATAGACAATTATAAATAAATGAATTTACGGGTGTTTCTATTCCCAATTCTTGTCCTTGTTTTACAATGTATCCATTAAAATTTTCCAACTCACTTGGTTTTCCTTGCATGACATCACGTTGCATAGAAGCGGTTGTTTCTTGTGGCATTTGGTGAAACATTTTTAATATTCGTTCCACATCAGCATCTGAAATTGATACTCCTTTGGCATTAGCAACATCCATAATTTCATTTGCTGTTTTTAGCATCATCTCCATGATTACTTCATTTTTTTTCATTGCTCCAAAAGTACTCCGTGTTAGAGCGCCAATACCACTTACGGTAGTAATGAATAGATACTTCCTCCAAATATCTAAATGAATATTTTTTGAAAGTTTATTTTTAAAATCAGCTGCATCAAAAGCCGATTTCAATTGGATCACACGTTCTGTTTGGGTATTATCATATTCTCCAAAAATAATTTCTGGTTCATAAGCAAAATGGTTGATTACCCCATAATCTTCAACTTTACTAACAATTTTACATAAGCCAGCAAGCACATTTTCAGTATTTAAAATGGCACGCAACTGATCTGCATTATCTGCACCATTTTGTAAAGCCAAAACCATAGTTGCTTTACCAATAATTGGTTTTATTGCTTGAGCAACATCAGCAATTTGCCATGATTTTACACCCAGAATAATTAAATCTGGAGTTTCAATAGTTTTAACATCATCCGTAACTCTTGGATGGATGGTAAAACCCCCATTTATGCTCTTTATTTGAAGTCCATTATTCTTAATAGCAGCTAGCTGCTTTCCTCTAGCAACAAAACTCACATTAAAACCAGCCTTGTGCAGTTTTGCTCCAAAGTAACCTCCAACTCCACCTGTTCCAAATACAATAATGTTCATATTTTTTAATCTAAAAATTACATCCAAATTTACTCTTAAAAGGTGAAAGCTAAAAGTTTAGTTAATTTAATTATTAGTTCCTCAGAGTTTTAGTATTTTTACCCTTTACTTACATTTATTTTATGAGCAAATCTTTTGATAAATATCAAAAAAGACGATTAATATCCTCCTATTTTTCTGTAATCATCAGTATTACCTTAGTTTTGTTTTTACTTGGAGTATTAGGAATGTTACTGATTAATGCTCGAAAAGTTGAAACGCTGTTCAAAGAGAAAATTGCGATTTCTATTGATTTAAAAGAAAATGTAAAACCAATTGAAATTTCTCAACTCCAGAAAAACTTAAAACTTTCTGACTATGTAAAATCAACGCGTTTTATTTCTAAAGAAGAAGCTGCAGAAATAGCTCAAGTAGAAAACGGAGAAGATTTTATGGATTTTATTGGATACAATCCATTTCAGAACTCTATTGATGTATACTTAAATAGTGAATATGTTACTCTAAATAAGCTTGAAGAAATCAAAACTGAATTATTGGAAAAAAGTTATATTGATGAAGTTCGCTATGACGTTGATCTAGTTTCCTTAATGAATAAAAACGTCAAACGAATTAGTTTTTGGCTCGTTGCTATAAGTGGTATTTTTGCTTTTATTGCGATGTTATTAATAAATAGCTCCATACGGTTAGCAGTATATTCAAAACGTTTTATCATCAAAACCATGCAAATGGTTGGTGCTACTAAACGATTTATAAGAAGACCTTTTATTTGGAAAAGCATCCGTTTAGGAATTATAGGTTCATTACTATCCGTAATCGGTTTAGTAGTAGTTGCTTTCTATTTAGATAAAAACTTACCTGAACTAAATATTCTAGCAAATCCAACAATTTTTGCGAGTTTATGTTTAGGAGTTGTTGTTTTAGGAATCATCATTACATGGATTAGCACCTTTTTTGCTACCCAACGTTTCCTAAATTTAAAAACAGACGATTTATATTAGCCAATAACTGGCATTTTAACATATTATTTCTACTATGAGTAAAGAAAACAAACCAGATTTCATCTTCAAAAAAGCAAATTACAAACTAATGTTTATTGGCTTAGCAGTAATTGCCATTGGTTTTTTATTAATGTCTGGTGGTGGTAGTGACGACCCAAAAGTTTTTAATCCAGAAATATATAATTTCAGACGTATTCGTTTAGCCCCTACATTAGTATTAATTGGTTTTGGAATTCAGATATACGCTATTCTTTTTAACAAGAAGAAAGAAGACTAAATGGAAATTATCAAAGCAATAATTCTTGGGATTATTCAAGGATTAACAGAATTTCTTCCTGTATCCTCTTCTGGACATTTGGAGCTTGGAAAAGCAATTTTAGGAGATGCTTCTGTTGGTGAAGAGAGTCTACTATTCACTGTAGTATTACATTTCGCTACTGCATTAAGTACAGTAGTTATTTTCAGAAAAGATATTATTGAATTATTAAAAGGATTACTACAATTTAAATGGAATGAGGAAACTCAATTTGCATTTAAAATTGGAATTTCAATGATTCCTGCAGTATTTATTGGTTTATTTTTTGAAGAAGAATTAGAGCAACTTTTTGGAGGAAGTATTGTATTGGTCGGTTTTATGTTATTAATTACTGGTTTATTGCTGTTTTTAGCAGACAGAGCAAAAAACACTACCAAAAATGTTTCTGTGCCAAATGCTATAATTATTGGAATATCGCAAGCAATTGCTATGCTACCTGGTATTTCTCGCTCTGGAGCAACTATATCCACTTCCGTTTTATTAGGAGTAGACAAAACTAAGGCTGCTCGTTTTTCCTTTTTAATGGTGGTACCATTAATCTTCGGAAAAATTGCCAAAGATGTGTTGTCTGGAGATTTATCTTTTGAAAGTAATCAAATCATTCCATTATCCGCTGGGTTTATTGCAGCGTTTATTTCAGGACTTTTTGCCTGTACATGGATGATTTCCTTGGTAAAAAAGAGTAAACTATCCTATTTTGCTTACTATTGTTTTGCTGTTGGTATTATTGCCATTATATACACTTTATTGAATTAAGAAGATGACTGCTGAAGAATTTAAATCCGGACAAATACTTTTGATTGACAAACCCTTAACATGGAGTTCATTTCAAGCTGTAAACAAAGTACGTTGGGTAATTAGAAAGGCCTTTGATATAAAAAAAATAAAAGTAGGTCATGCAGGGACATTAGATCCTTTAGCAACGGGACTATTGGTGATTTGTACTGGAAAATTCACCAAACGTTTGAGTGAATTTCAAGGACAAATAAAAGAATATACTGGTGAAATTACTTTAGGAGGAACTACTCCTTCTTACGATTTAGAAAGTGAGGTAACCGACACCTTTCCTACAGATCATATTACTGAAGAATTAATTCATAACGCGACTAAACAATTTATTGGTGATATTGAACAAATGCCACCTGTTTTTTCTGCCTTAAAGAAAGATGGAAAACGTCTATACGAATACGCAAGAAATAATGAAGAGGTAGTCATTACTCCGAGACAAATCAATATTTCTGAATTTGAAATCACGAAAATTGATTTGCCTAAAGTTGAATTTAGAGTGGTATGTAGCAAAGGAACTTATATTCGTTCTTTAGCATTTGATTTTGGAAAAGCATTACAATCTGGAGCACATTTATCAAAATTACGCCGTACCAAAATTGGTGAATTTAATACTGATAATGCTATTTGTCCTATTGCTTTTGAAAAGCAGTATTTAGGCGAGCAAGCTGACTAAATCATCTACTATATTCTGCCCCTTATTTTTAGTATACCAAACTTGTAAATCTCTTTTAAAATCAGGCGTTAATCCTCCATGCGCATTTTTAAAATCGTACACCATGTTAGTCGCTTCGCTAGGTCTAGGCCCAAAGGTTTTTAGAACTTCATTAGTTTCCTTATCAATCATTATTAATTTCGGAATTGCTCTCCCTCCATTGGTTAAATGTTGATCCATCAAGTCTAAGTTTTCATCTCTTAAAGCAATTTTTAAATCTATATTTTCATTTAAATCAGCAACTTTATTAATGAATGGCAATACTTGAGCTCCATCTCCACACCAACTCTCAACCAACACTACCCATTCCACAGGAGTATCAAACTTTTTTATTTTTGCTATATGCTGTTCATCAACCATGCCTTTTTTATCCAAACGCTTCATACGTTTGTGGCTGAGCAATGTAAAATCAATTCGCTTCTCACTCTGCTCTTCACCTGTAGCTGCTTTATTTTCTACTAAACCTTCTACTAACTCTCTATACGCAGTATATGTCATCATATGCTTAAAAATTTATTACTTAATCTTTGACGAAAGATACATCCGAGACTTACTTTCGTATCTTTAACTCAAAGATACATAGACATTAAAATATAAATACTGATTTTTATCAGTTGAACAGAAAATCATAATTATGAAAAAAATACGATGCGGTTGGTGTGAAGGAAATGAACTTTATGAACAATACCACGATTTAGAATGGGGAGTTCCAGTATATGACGACCAACAGTTATTTGAATTCTTAATTTTAGAAACCTTTCAAGCGGGACTTAGCTGGATTACGGTCTTAAGAAAGCGTGAAAACTTTAGAGTGGCTTTTGATTTTTTCGATTATAAAAAAGTAGCGGCTTACGACGAGGACAAATATGATGAATTACTTCACAATGCTGGAATCATTCGTAACAAACTGAAAATAAAAGCGGCTATTAGTAATGCTCAAGCTTTTATAGCTATTCAGGAGGAATTTGGAAGTTTTTCAAAATACATATGGGGTTTCACTAACGGAAAACCAATTACCAATAGCCATAAAACCTTATCAGAAATTCCAGCGACTACTGAATTATCAGACACCATTTCTAAAGACTTAAAAAAACGAGGGTTTAAGTTTGTAGGTTCAACTGTTATTTATGCGCACATGCAAGCAACAGGTATGGTAAATGACCATATTATGAGTTGTTTTAGATATAAAGAAGTTTAAACCATCACTATTTATTGTTAAAAAAGTATTTAATTTGCCCAACTAAACTAACCTACTATGTTCCAAAAAATTCTTTTTACTTGTATATTCCTATGTTCAATTTCTACTGTTACAACACAAGATGATGTTGATCTGAAATTAGCGAAGCAATATTCAAAATAGTGCTAGAACTATGTTTGGTAAAAAAACTTCAATGAAGCAATAACATACCACAAAACTGTTTTGTAATATTCAAAACACTTTAAATGAGGCTCAATATATGTATTGAGCCTCGTTTTTTTTAATTATCCAACTTCGTAAACTCTAAGGAATTACATCAAAAAATCCTTTCCCTTTTATTTTAAGTTCCGGAATACCTCATAAATACCGGGTTTGTCCTTAGTGTATAAAAAACCTTGTGTTGTGTGTATGCTTGAGAGGTTTAGCATTCCTCACTCCTGTAACTAAATTGCAAATCAAAGGATTAGCAGAGTAATTATATTAGTGTTATACAATTATTTCATCATTTATGTATTAACGGTTACTATATTAATCTCATTTTAAGATTAGTTATTTATATGTCCTCCAATTAATGTTTCTTTTTATTGACCTATCCCAACGCTGTCTTTTGTAGGTTTACTTTATGTTTCATTATTGTCGTATACTATTATATCAATATTACGTCAATATTGTTACCCTTTTTTTAGAAGAAAGAGTAACTTAAACCCTGTCTTTTAAAAGAATGTTACTTATTGTATAACTCCGTAAACTCAAAGGAATTCCCATCAAACAAGCCTTTGTCACTTAATTTTAATTCAGGAATCACCAATAACGCACAGAACGACATAGTCATATAGGGCGCTTGTAGTTTTACCCCAAGCTCTTTGGAACGTAAGTCTAATTTCTCGTACGCATTAGCTACTTCATAACCGTCTTTTTCTGACATGATACCGGCTACTGGCAATGGTAATACTAGTTCTTCTGTTCCGTTTGCTAAAGAAACCCCACCCTTGTTTTCTACTACTAAGTTTATGGCATTTACTATATCTACATCACTAACTCCTACTGCAATAATATTATGACTATCATGAGCTACACATGATGCTAAAGCTCCTTGTTGTAATCCATAGTTCTTTACAAAAGCAACAGCTGGTGGCGCATCAAAATAACGATTTACTACTACTATTTTCAATACATCTTGACTGGTATCACTCTCCAAATAGCCATTTACAGCCATTAACTGAGCAGCTCCTTTTTTGGTGACTAATTGCCCCTCTTCCACCTCAATTACCTTTACGTTCTCAGTAGTTGATTTCACTTTTATTTGGTTAATGGCAATTGGTAAACAATTAAAATTATTTACTAATTCTTCTTTTACTGAAGGGATTAAAGTCTTGTTGTTTTCTGCAACTAGCTTTCCATCAATATAGGTTTGGGTAACCTTGAAGTTTTTTAAATCTGTAACCACACAAAAATCAGCTGGATCATTTTCTTGCAACAAGCCAACATTCATGTTGTAGTGTTTTATGATATTATAGGAACATGCCCTAAGCACATTCATCACATTACAACCTTTTGCAACAGCTCTTTTTGCTAATATATTTACATGCCCTTCTACCAAATCATTAGGGTGTTTGTCATCAGAACAAAACATAATTTCATCAGGATACATATCCAATAAAGAAATAAGTTCATCAAAATTCTTGGCGGCGCTCCCTTCTCTAATCAGAATTTTCATTCCGTATTTTAATTTTTCTAAAGCTTCTGGTTTGGTAAAACATTCATGATCGGTAGTAATACCTGCGTTAATGTATTTTTCAACCTCAGCACCCATTAATCCGGGTGCATGCCCATCAATTGGTTTCCCAACATCCTTAGCGGCTTGTATTTTTGCCAATACCACTGGGTCATCAAACAACACTCCTGGAAAGTTCATCATTTCTGTGAGGTAATGAATTTCTGGTAAGGCTAATAACTCTTTTACATCTTCCACGGTAATTTCAGCACCTGCGGTTTCAAACACAGTAGCAGGGACGCAGGAAGGCGCTCCAAAATGAAACTTAAACGGTGTTTTTTGTCCGTTAGCAATCATGTATTTTACCCCATCCACACCCAACACATTTCCTATTTCATGCGGATCAGAAATAGTAGCTACTGAACCATGACACACTGCTAAACGCGCAAATTCGGAAGGAATTAACATCGAGCTTTCTACATGTACATGTGCATCAACAAAACCTGGAATGATATAATGGTTTTCATTAACTGTTTCTTCTACAATTTTAGAAATTAGTCCATTTTTAACATGTATCGTTCCACTAAAAATTCGCTTTGCAACGACATCTACTATATTTCCTGAAATTTTTTGAATACTCATACGTTTAACCACTTACTTTTAAATCTGATCATAAACCCACTGGTGGGTGAAGTAAAAATAGACAATACTGTATAAGAATCTATTTCTGAGAAGATAAAATTTGTTAATTTTACAAAAAACAAGCCATGCAAATACATAGTGATTTTGACGCAGGAAATATTGAAGTTGTTTCCATAGCACCCGAACTGATACAACTTAGCATTCCTAACGATACCAACTCCGAGTTCCTACAGTGGTTTTATTTTAAAATTAATGAAATACCACAAAACAGTTCCTTAAAAGCAGAAATCTTAAATGCGGGCGATAGTGCTTATCCCGATGGTTGGGAGAATTACCGTGTTAATGTGTCTTATGACAATGAAAATTGGTTTCGTGTGGATACTTCCTATATAAACGGTGTATTGGCTTTTGATGTACCTACAGACCAACAAGAACTGTATGTAGCCTACTTTGAACCGTACTCTTATAAACAACACCTAGCCTTAACTGATACCGCTGCCAATAGCGACTTATGTAATGTTGAGCTATTGTGCAATAGCCCTGAAGGAAAACCCGTAGCGCTATTGGTTATTGGTGAGCCTGCACCCGATAAAAAAACAGTTTGGTTTACAGCACGCCAACATCCAGGAGAAAGCATGACAGAATGGTTTATACAGGGTTTGGTGGAAGATTTGTTAGATGAAACCAATGAAGGTAGTAAAGCCTTATTGGCAACCCACTGTTTTTATATTATCCCTAATATGAATATTGACGGGAGTATAGCTGGTAATTTACGTGTAAATACCTTGGGCATAAACTATAATAGAGAATGGGAAAACCCAAGTATTGAAAAAAGCCCTGAAGTATATTATTGCATACAAAAAATGGACGCTGTAGGAGTTGATTTTTTAATGGATGTACATGGTGATGAGGCGATACCTTACAATTTTGTAACCAGCCTGATGGGGATACCAAGTTTAAAAGCTGATACTATTGAAAAAGAAGAAAAGTTCAAGCAACATTGGATGCAAGTAACCAAAGAGTTTCAAGACGTACACAAATATGAAAACAGTTTGCCTGGAGAAGCAAACTTGAAAGTATGCTCTAAACAAATAGGAGAACGTTTTGGAAACATGTCCTACACCTTAGAAATGCCTTTTAAAGACAATGACGATTGCCCAGACTTGAAACACGGTTGGAATGGTGAACGTTCCATGAAATTTGGAAAATCAATATTAAAGGTGCTAGAAATGAGTAGTAAAGAGGGGGTGTTTTAACCTTTAAAAAATTCAAAAATCTAACTAAAACTGTTGTAAACGATGCGAACAACAAGTATAATCATATTTGCTGTTCGCATTAGTTATTTAAAATTGGTTATAAATCCATTCTCCATTTTCATCATATGCAAAACTCCATGTTTGAGAAGCAAGCTCAGCAGGTGTTGTTACAACAGGTGTTTGACTATAGTCGTTACCTGGATAATTGTAATTACTTGACTTTTTTCTATATTCTGTAAAATTATTTTTAGACAATGACCTGTTAAAGGTTTCTTCAAAAATCTGAAGTTTTCTAAAAGGGTTTTGAGCTGAATCATACCCCTCAAATAGTTGAGTCTCCTTTTTTTCAAAAACAGTGTATAGCTCATCAGTGCTTTTTCGAGATGAAATAGTAACTATACTATCTAAATTTTCATTGGTATAATACAAATTTGATTCTTCAAAATATCGAGTATCCCAGTTCGAACCTGCAAAGTTTGATGTTTTTATATAGGAGATTAACTTACCATTTTCATACGTATAATTTGTAGTATCCCTTTGAGGTATACCGCCTAATTCAGATTCAAAAGTAATTTTCTGAGCCATCCTATTGTTAAAATCTAAGGCTATAGTCCTTTCATTTTCTGGAACTACAGTAAAGTTTCCATTAGGGTCAATTTTCTTTTCAAGGTAAATTTTATTATTGGAATAGGTTACACTCGTATATAACAAATTATGTAAATACCCTTCAATTCCACTATTAGGACTTGCATATACAACATCACCAATTCTTTTGGTTACTCTATTAAATTGATCATACTCGAATTTAACTAAATTATCCTGTGCTATATTTTGAGACAATTGTATATTGTATTGCGCGTAAAAACCATGATAACTCGCAATTTTAAAATTATCACCTGGTGGCATCAAATTTCCAGAATCATCATCGCTACAACTTAAAGTAGTTAATAATGTAATTAATATTCCGAAGAAAAAGAATTTGTTTTTTGTCATTTTGTTAGTTTAATTTTTTTTAGTTTCTTTTTTTAAATAATCCTTTGTACTATATATAGCCTTTACTACTATGTTTTTATTTTCGCTAATTACGAACTCGCTTAATCCAATATGCGATTTATTTTCAGCATTCCAATCATAGGTATACCCTAATTGGGTCCAAGGATACTTTTCATATAATTCACATTGATAATACCTACTAATCCTATTACTGTTTACCCAAGTAACATAGGAGGTATCCGTATTTTCAGGGAAGCATAAACCACATGTACTATCCGTGATTTCGTTGTCCCGACATGGTCTAAAAAGATCTTCTGGCTTCACCCAAAATTCTACAAAATAATTATACGTAGCATTGGGAGGCAAACCTAATAATTGTTTTAATCTTAAGTCAACATTTGTAGCCTTTTCTTTTTTCATTCTTTGCAATAACTGTGGTGCTGTAGTTATCCATATTGGATATTTTCCAGTATTATAATAGGTAGAATCCAAATATGGTTTGTAATAAGAGATATCCTGTTTCCAAGTAACCACTAAAAGATGATTTTCTCCCTTAATTTTTTTCCAAACCAAGTTTTTGTTTTTAGAGCTAATGACAACTAAATTCCTGTCAATTTTACTTGAAGTTGGTGACATAGCATTTTCTATAGACTGCTCATACAAATATTTATTATCACTTTGGGTTTGATTAACAATTTGTACCGATTTACACCCAATTGTAATCAGGGTAATAAATACTAAAATTAGCTTCAAGTTTTTCATTTTATTTATGGTGATGGTTTTGTTAGGCACATCGTTCTTTATCTTTAAACTATTGAAAGTTCGGTTCTCTAAATGTAATATTTATTCTCCCATTTTTATATTCTGGATTTTGAAGTAAGCTATGCGTATATCTTCCTTGACAATGATCGCCCATAACTAATAAACTCCCATTAGCTAAGTCTAGATTGTAAATATCTTGACTAGTTTTATTCTTAAAACTAAACTTACGCACTTCCCCTATACTAATTGAAGGCAAAATAGTATTGTGCCCTGATGTTTGCTGATCGTCATGATAAGGGGCAAAATAATTCCCGTCAGGATAATAAAGGCACATTGCAAGTTCAAACTCTTTATTCAATAAACGTTCAACTTTTTCTCTTAATACGGCCATTGGTCCAGACCATATAAAATTCTTTCCATGAACTTCCTCTGGATGACTATTTTGCTCAATCAACCTTTCGGTACAGAACAATATTTTAAAACTATCTGTTGTTATCAATTTTCCTGCAGCTTGAATAATTATCCGTGATTTATCTAATTTGTAATTATTAATCAACATGGAATAAAGTTCTTCGGCTTCTTTTTCACTCAAAAAGTCGCTTATATAATCCGTTGTACAATTTATTGGCAGTTTCATGTATAATTTTTTCTTTAATTGTTCCTAACAGTTTGAATAGACGTCCGTTTTAATGGCATTTATTTTTTTGTGTTTTCGTTTAGTCTAGTTAATTTTTGCAGTAACTCGCTAATCAATTTTTTAGCGGCCGGTTCATTACTTTGTTTTAATTCGTTAATAATTCGTTCAATCGTTTCAGGAGAATCATTTTCTTTAGGTATTGAATGGAAACTTTCTTCAGGAGCTAATGAAAAAAACAATTGATCAGACCATTCATTTCTCTCTCCATCTATCACTAAATGAACTCGATCTTCCTCACCTAAATTTTTAACAGAATGTAAATAATTTACATTTGTATACCAGCATTCTCCGGGTAACATTGTTAATTTGGTGTCATCTATAATAAATTGGACATCTGAATTGGTGATGATTGGTATGTGTAAACGAAAATTCCCGTCTTCATATCCTAATTCATGATCTCTATGTGGTTTAATTTCAGAACCAACTCCTAGCCGTAAAATACGAGCGGTCAGTATAGGACACTTAAAAGAATCAATAACTTCTTTGAAATATTTACATTCTTTAAGTATTGATGTTTCCGATACTATTGAATTAAATGTTGAAAGTGCAAATATATTAGATTCATCCCCGTTATGAGCATACAATGAAATAACGTTCCAATCACCATTATAG
>Ga0209291_1002236_pt1 | contig 15947 bp, 17 predicted proteins | sample GOMGulsemesocosm_FD_184633 | JGI IMG/M metagenome (GOLD analysis project Ga0209291, IMG submission 184633) | Methane-oxidizing microbial communities from mesocosms in the Gulf of Mexico - GOM9B Gulf of Mexico (SPAdes) (version 2) | ecosystem: Environmental > Aquatic > Marine > Cold seeps...
CATATAAGGTTGTAAAGCAGTTGGGATTTTTAAACTGCCATCAGCTTGCTGATAGTTCTCTAAAATTGCAACTAAAGTACGGCCAACCGCTAAACCTGAACCATTCAAGGTATGTAACAATTCTGGCTTTTTCGTTTCACTGTTTCTAAAACGAGCTTGCATGCGACGTGCTTGAAAGTCACCCATACTAGAACATGAAGAAATTTCACGGTAAGTATTTTGTGCCGGCAACCAAACTTCAATATCGAAAGTTTTACTTGAACCAAAGCCAATATCGCCAGTACATAAAATAACGGTACGGTATGGCAATTCTAATATTTCAAGTATTTTTTCAGCGTGTCCTGTTAGTGATTCTAATGCGGTTAATGAATCTTCAGGTTTAACTAGCTGCACCATTTCAACTTTGTCGAATTGATGTTGACGAATTAAACCACGAATATCACGTCCTCCAGAACCCGCTTCACTTCGAAAACATGGCGTGTGAGCACACATTTTAATCGGTAATTCAGCTTCTTCAACGATTTCATTTCTAAGTAAATTAGTTAAGGGTACTTCTGCTGTTGGGATCAAAGAGAATTTTTTATTACTCAATTCTGTATGAAATAAATCTTCACCAAATTTGGGTAACTGCCCTGTCCCGTATAATGAATCTTGGTTCACTAAGTAAGGTACATACATTTCAAGATAACCATGTTGTTCGGTATGAACATCAAGCATCAGTTGTGCAAGCGCACGATGCATTTTTGCTATTTGACCACGTAATACGGCAAAACGAGTACCAGCGAGTTTAGCGCCACTCTCGAAATCTAAACCGTTAGCAATTCCTGCACCTACATCGACATGATCTTTAACTTCAAAATCAAAAGCACGAGGAGTACCCCAACGCTTAATTTCTACGTTGTCGTCTTCACTTGCCCCATCAGGAACTGATTCATGAATTAAGTTCGGCACTGCAGAAAGAATGTCATCAATTTTAGCTAAAACTAAATCTTGTTCTGCTTTTGCTGCATCTAACTCAGCACCTAATTGACTAACCTCTGCTAATAGCGGTTGAATATCTTCGCCGCGAGCTTTCGCTTTCCCTATTGATTTGGAACGTGTATTACGTTGATTTTGTAATTCTTGAGTTTTAATTTGAAAAGCTTTTCTTTGCTCTTCTAACTCGATTAATACCGCAGTATCTAAAGTAAAGCCACGTTTAGCTAATTGTGCCGCAGTGGCTTCGATATCATTTCTAAATAATTTTGGATCAAGCATGTTTGTTCACATCTACAAGTTAGGTTGTTGTTTCATATAAATTGGGTTACTTAGCTGCATAGCTTACTAAGTACAGTCCAATACCAGCTGCAAAGATACATAAGCTGACATTCAGTAATATATTTATCATGGCTTTTAAAAAATCACCTTGTTGCATTAATAATAATGTATCAAGTGAAAAGGTTGAAAATGTAGTGAAAGCCCCTAAAAATCCAATACCAATTAAGGTTCGGTAGACACTCACTTCAATTACCCCATTTTCAATAAGCCCATATAAGGTACCCATGATTAATGAGCCGGAAATATTAACCGCCAATGTGGCAAAAGGGAAACCTTTTCCGAGCCAATTCAATATTAATTGAGAAAAATAAAATCTAAGGCTCGCCCCGCACGCTCCACCAAGTGCGACGAATAGATATAAAGAAAATGTGCTAATGGTATTAGTCATAACGTTTATTCTTACTCAAGCGGTCTAATTCATTGAGATAATGCTGTTTATCTTTGAGTTGTTTTTCCAAACCACGCTCTGTTGGTTGGTACAGCGAAGTGTATTTCAACGATTCTGGAAAGTAGCACTCTCCAGCAGCAAAAGCATTATCTTCATTATGTGCATAGCGATACTCGCTTCCATGACCTAACTCTTTAGTAATACTACTGGTTGCATTTTTCAAGTGAAAAGGTACGTCTAATTCAGCTGTATTTTTAGCAAGTTCTTTGGCTTGACTAAACGCCATGTAAACCGCATTACTTTTTGGTGCCAATGCCATATAAACAGTCGCTTGTGCTATAGCTCTTTCACCTTCACTGGGTCCGACACGTTGAAATGTATCCCAAGCGTTTATGGCAAGTTGCATCGCTCTTGGGTCAGCATTACCTATATCTTCACTGGCAATGGCTAAAAGTCTACGTGCTACGTATAAGGCGTCACCACCACCCGCTAATATTCTTGCATACCAATAAAGCGCGGCATCGGGAGAACTCCCCCTTACAGATTTGTGAAAAGCACTGATCAAATCATAAAAGGCATCACCGCCCTTGTCATACAAGGCAATTTTATTTCCTGCCACTTGAACGACTGTTTCTAAGGTAATAGTTTTTAATGTGCCTGAAAGAATATCTACACAATTTTCAAATACATTTAATAAACGACGAGCATCACCATTGGCAAGTGTTAATAATTGATGTTCGGCTTTGTCTTCTATATTAATGGTGATGTTTTTACTCAGTTGCTCATTTTCACAGGCACGTTGTAAAATAATAGTGAGGTCATCACGGGTGAGCTTTTTCAAGGTATAAACACGTGCTCGAGATAATACCGCTTGGTTTAGCTCAAATGCAGGGTTTTCAGTTGTTGCCCCAATAAATATAATAGTACCATCTTCAATAAAAGGTAAAAAAGCATCTTGCTGACCTTTATTAAAACGGTGTACTTCATCAACAAATAAAACAGTACGCTTTTGTTGATGGACTAGCCGCTGCTTGGCGTTGTCTATGGCTTGACGAATATCTTTGATACCAGAGGTCACGGCTGATAAACGCTCTACTTCAGCATTCGCGTGGCTGGCAATAATTTCTGCTAAGGTGGTTTTTCCTGTACCGGGTGGCCCCCAGAAAATCACGGAATGACATTTGCCTTGTTCAATAGCGATAGTAAGCGGCATACCTGGAGATAAGATATGTTGTTGACCTTGATAATTTGCTAAAGTTTTAGGGCGAAGTTTTGCAGCAAGCGGCTGAAACTGATCATCTTGAATGTCAGTTTCAATGTTTAATACATCACTGACTTCATCGGAAAAGTCTAAAGGCAAAGATCCATTTGTTGTATCGATAACATTAGCCATTAACGTTGATCATCTAACTCAATACCTTCAGGTATTTCAAAAGTAAATAGCGAATTTTCTGGTAAATTGATTACATCAAATTGCGATAGTTTAAAGATACTTAATTGACCTGTTGCATCTAAAATAGTAAAGCTTTCAAGCACATTGCTATTTTCTTCAAAACGTAATTCTAATGTCTTAACTTGCGCATTATTATCATTAGCATGGATAAGATAATTATTTTCATCTAATGAGCTGACACTGTAATGTTGCCATAGCGTAGGGTCACTACTCGTTAATAACAATATAGGTGTATTCATTAACGCTTTTTCTAAAAGATAAGCACTTACCTGTTCGACAAAAGGGTCAAAAAACCATAATGTTGAACCGTCTGATATGATCAACGATTCATCAGGCTCAGCTGTTTTCCAATGCACTAAATTCGGCTTTTTAACAGCGAGTGTTCCAAAAGCATGCTGTAATTCATTGCCATCTGCATCAAGTACTTGTTGTTTAAAATTAGCCGAAAAAAATTCTAACGTAGCCAATTTTTTCATTAGGCTGCTTTTAATTATTTTAGTTTCACTTACTGAATTATTTACCAAGTTATTTGCTGTAGTCATCGGAACGTTCGATTGAACAGCAAAAGAAAAGGTACTAGTGCTGCTTAGAATTACAGCGGAAAACAATGAAACGATGGCTATTTTTTTTAGGGAAAAAATCACTAAGTTATCCTTATGTCTATTTATATAGATGTGTCGTTAATAACATCTATTAATCTCTCACCGGTGGTGGTGCTAAAACTTCACGGGCTCCATTATGGCCCGGTGTACTTACTACGCCTTGGTTTTCCATATCTTCAACTATACGTGCTGCTCGGTTGTAACCAATTCTGAATTTACGTTGCACACTAGAAATTGAAACGCGTTTACCTTTAGTAACAAAATCAACCGCTTCATCATATAAAGTATCAAGTTCAGTGGCTTCTTCACCTTCGGCTTGCTCGCCAGGTAATAATATTTCGTTTTCTGTGTCGCCTGACAAAATTTCGTCTACGTAATCAGGTTCACCGCGAGATTTCCAATCTTTTACAACGGCATGCACTTCATCATCGTTAACAAAAGCACCATGTACACGAATTGAAACGGCTTCTCCAGGGGGTAAATAAAACATATCACCCATGCCTAATAACTGTTCAGCGCCTTGTTGATCAAGAATAATACGAGACTCCATTCTTGATTGGACACGCAGTGCCATACGCGTTGGAATATTCGCTTTAATTAAACCAGTAATAACATCTGCTGACGGACGTTGAGTGGCTAAAATTAAATGCATACCGGCTGCTCGGGCTTTTTGAGCAATTCGCGCAATAAGTTCTTCAACTTTTTTTCCTGCAACCATCATCATATCCGCAAACTCATCGACAAGGATAACGATAGCGGGCAACTTTTCTAATAAGGGTGGTGTTTGAGTAAAAGCATCATTGGGTTGCCAAGTAGGATCAATCAAAGGCTCTCCTGCTGCAATGGCATTGAGTACTTTCTCGTTATAACCTTTAAGATTACGAACACCTAAAGAAGACATGAGTTTATACCGACGTTCCATTTCACCGACACACCAGCGCAGTGCGTTAGCTGCTTCTTTCATGTCAGTAACAACTTCAGACAATAAATGTGGAATACCATTGTAAACAGATAGTTCAACTTGTTTAGGGTCAATCATGATCATACGCACATCTTCAGGTGAAGATTTATATAAAATACTGACTATCATAGTGTTTACCGCAACTGACTTACCTGAGCCTGTAGTACCGGCAACGAGTAAATGTGGCATTTTAGCTAAATCTGCAATAACAGGTTTCCCTGAAATATCGCTACCAATAGCCATGGCAAGATGAGAGTTCGACTCTGCAAAGGCAGGTGCAGAAATAACATCGGTAAAAAACACGGTTTCTCGGTATTTATTAGGTAATTCAACACCAATAACAGATTTTCCTTCAATGACCTCTACAACACGAACACTCTTAGCAGATAGTGAACGGGCAATATCTTGTGACAACCCTGTTACTTTACTTGCCTTGACACCCGGTGCAAGATTTAACTCAAATCGAGTAATAACTGGGCCGGGATATACGCCAACGACTTCGGCTTTAACACCAAACTCTAAAAGTTTTTCTTCAACTAAGCGGCTAATTTGTTCAAGCTCTTTCTCATCAATGGGATTTTTAGTTCTATCAGGACGATCTAACAAGTCTAATGCGGGTAACCCTTGAGAAGTTGAAATATCAGTTTGTGGAGTTAAGTTTACAGGTTCATCGACTATGATAGGGTCAACGGTTTCAAACGCTGCCGTTATTTCTTCTTCACTGACATGTTCTTGTACGTTGAAGGCTAACGGCTCACCAATCAAATCATCTATAGCAACAAAATGCTCAATATCGTCTTCAGATTCAAAAGGGAAATCATTTTTACTTGGCGCGATAATATCTTCATGCTCTTGTTCATTTATCGTGTTAAAGGCATGGTGTAATTCTGAATTTTCATGGTCATGCTGATTTGCTAGTTCATCATCAGCTTCAAAAGTTTCTGTCTCTTTCTGAGTCAATTCAGGTAAGGCTATTGATTCTTCTTTCTGTTGACTTGATTCAATTAATAAAGACTTTTCGAGTTTTATCGCTTTTAAATCACTGAAGTATTGTTGTACTTTTGCAGGTATCGTTAATAAATATTGTGCGAATTTAATTGTATAAGCACCTATTTTATCGATAAACCCAATCAAAGAGAAGCCGGTTAATAATACAAAGCCGGAAAATAAAAAGGTTAAGAATAATAAAGTACTGCCGACAAAAGAGAAGCTGGGTAAAACCGCCTTACTGAGATAATCACCAATAATGCCACCCGCAGAAAAATAAAACACATCATCAAAGTTCATACTAGCAATTGACGTTATTGCCATATAAAAAAGAATAAAACCAATAAACTTTAAACCTAAAGTAAAATAGTCTAATTGCAATAAGCGATGATATTTTTGAAACAATAACCAACCAGTTACCGCTGCCAGAAAAGGTAAACTATAAGCAATGAGACCAAATAAGTTTAATAATAAATCTGAAAGGTAGGCGCCAACAGCTCCTCCTAAATTACGAATAGGCGTTTGATAGCCCGTTTGAGACCAACCGGGATCGGCGGGGTCAAAGCTGAACAGCGCTAACATAATAAACATGGCGAAAAGAAAAGAAACCAACAAGCCTGCTTCTAGCAGTCGTTGTACGCCACTTAATTTACTTTGAGTAGAAGATTCTGTAGACAATATATTAAACCGAGTTAAACGTTATTGTAGTTATATACAGTAAAATACCAAACTATTGTAAGGAGTTAAATCTTTTAATGACTTACTTTATCTGATTTTATAATTTATCGCTTAATCGGTATATAATTAGTCGATTTTACCTCTTCCATTACCACATAAGTTCTACTTTCACTGACAGAAGGAAGACGAAGTAAGGTATCTCCTAATAACTCTCTATAAGCAGCCATATCAGCCACCCTTGTTTTAAGTAAGAAATCAAAGTCACCTGAAACTAAATGACATTCTTGAATAACGTCCAATTCATGCACTGCGTTAGAAAAATCATCAAAAACATCAGGGCTCGTTTTGGATAACGTGATTTCAACCAGAACCAATAAAGCCGCTTCAAGTTTTTCAGGGTTAAGTATGGCTTGGTAGCCTTTTATATAATTCTCTTTTTCTAGTCGTTTAACTCTTTCTAAACAAGGTGTAGGACTTAAACCTACTCTTTTAGACAACTCTACATTAGATAAACGAGCATTTATTTGCAGCTCAACTAAAATATTACGATCAATTCTATCGATGGTTTTGTTTTGAGGATTTGTCATTATATAAACAACTATAAAATTTCATTTAAACAGGATTATATATCGACAAACTAAATAATACGACAGGTTAATTCGAGAATAACTCACTATAATAGTCGCAAATATTATAAAAACGATACAACAAGTGAGAAGATTATGATTATTGGTGTTCCTAAAGAAATTAAAAACCATGAGTACCGTATTGGTTTAACGCCATCTGGTGTAAAAGAATTAACTGTTAATGGCCACGAAGTGATCGTTGAAAATAATGGCGGCGCATCAATTGGTTTTGATAACGAACAATATGTTACTGCTGGTGCAAAGATAATTAATACTGCTGAAGAAATTTTTGCGACAGCTGATATGATAATCAAAGTAAAAGAACCTCAACCTATCGAGTGTAAAATGCTTCGCCCTGGTCAAATTCTTTTCACTTACTTACATTTAGCCCCAGATCCAAAGCAAACAGAGTTATTAGTCGCATCTGGCGCTACTTGTATTGCTTACGAAACAGTAACGGCTGCAGAAGGTGGTTTACCGCTATTAGCGCCAATGTCTGAAGTTGCTGGTCGTATGTCTATTCAAGCTGGTGCTCATGCATTAGAAAAAGCACAAGGCGGTTTAGGTGCTTTATTAGGTGGTGTACCTGGTGTTGCTCCAGCTAAAGTATTGATTGTTGGTGGTGGTGTTGTTGGAACTCAAGCAGCTCGTATGGCTGTAGGTATGGGCGCAGATGTTACGATACTCGATCGTTCATTACCGCGTTTACGTCAGTTAGACACTGAATTTGATGGACGTTTGAAGACTGTGTATTCAACAGCTGATGCTATGAACCATTTAGTTGTAGAAGCAGATTTAGTTATTGGTGCTGTATTAATTCCGGGTGCTGCTGCACCTAAATTGGTAACAAAAGAGCACATCAAGATGATGAAAAAAGGCGCTGTTGTTGTCGATGTTGCTATCGATCAAGGCGGTTGTTTTGAAACTTCAAAAGCAACAACTCATCAAGATCCAACTTATGTAGTAGACGACGTTGTTCATTACTGTGTAGCTAACATGCCAGGTGGTGTTGCACGTACTTCAACAATGGCATTAACCAATGCCACTATGCCGTTTGCAGTAACCCTAGCAAATAAAGGTGCTAAGCAAGCAATGCTTGATGACGCACATCTAATGAATGGCTTAAACGTTTTAGGTGGTAAAATCACTTACAAGCCAGTCGCAGATGTTCTAGGTTATGAGTACGTAGCACCTGAACAAGCTATAGCGACTTTATAGCCACTGAGTTAAATATTATATAGTACGATTGAATATTTTTTGAAAACCTCTGTTATATTTTGTAACAGAGGTTTTTTTATACATCAAGCTTAAAGCTGACCATTTGGTTAGGTTATGTTATATTAAGATAAACATGACAAAAATAATACAGAGGAAATCAATCATGAAAATTCAGATTGTCGATTATCGAGACAAAAATGCTGGAAAGTTATTTGTTCAAAGTTTGAGAGAAACCGGATTCGGTGTGTTAATAAATCACCCGATTCAACAAGAACTTGTTGAGTCTATTTATAAAAATTGGTTTGAATTTTTTAACACAGATGAAAAACGAGCATTCAGTTTTGATCCAAAAAAACAAGATGGTTATTTTTCACCTGAAATTTCTGAAACAGCGAAAGGCCAAACGAAAAAAGATATAAAAGAATACTTTCATGTTTATCCTTGGGGCAGGATCCCAGAACAACTAAAAGATGAAATACTCACCTATTATAAGAATGCTTCAGAATTAGCCTCTGAATTACTTGATTGGGTTGAAAAATACAGCCCTGAAAATGTATCTACAAAATATTCTGAAAACCTTTCAAATATGATCAAAGATACGCCGAATACATTATTACGTATTTTACATTACCCTCCTCTTAATGGCGACGAAGAACCAGGGGCTGTTAGAGCGGCTGCCCATGAAGATATTAACTTATTAACAATTCTACCCGCTGCAAATGAACCTGGACTTCAAGTACAACAACAAGACGGCTCGTGGGTAGACGTGCCTTCTGATTTTGGTAGTTTAATTATTAATATTGGTGACATGTTACAAGAAGCTTCGGGTGGGTATTTTCCTTCAACCAGCCACCGTGTGATTAATCCATCTGGTGAAGCCAGTAAGAAATCTAGAATATCATTGCCTTTATTTCTACATCCAAGAAGTGAAGTTGTCTTATCTGATCGACATACATCAGAAAGTTACCTGTTAGAAAGGTTAAAAGAACTCGGCGTAAAGTAGCCATATTTGATGGCATATAAGCAGTTATATGCCATCAATGTACATTAAACATTGCACTTAAAAAATTTATTTATCAAAAAAGTAATTTACCCTCTTGTGATCTTTGCTTAAACTCCCAATTAATATCTTATATTTACCTTTATCAATTTTTTGGAGTCATACATGAGCGAAGCAAGACATTGCCCGTTACTCATTTTAGGATCAGGTCCAGCTGGTTACACAGCAGCTGTTTATGCCGCACGCGCAAATTTAAAACCAGTGATGATCACTGGCATGCAACAAGGTGGTCAATTAACAACGACTACAGAAGTTGAAAACTGGCCTGGAGATGCCGATGACTTAACAGGTCCTGCATTGATGGATCGTATGCAAAAGCATGCTGAAAAGTTTGATACTGAAATTATTTTTGATCATATCAATGAAGTTGACTTTTCTAACCGCCCTTTCACGTTAAAAGGGGATAGCGGTAGTTATACCTGTGACGCATTGATTATTTGTACGGGTGCTTCAGCTCAATATTTAGGTCTCCCTTCAGAAGAAGCTTTCATGGGCAAAGGTGTTTCCGCTTGTGCTACGTGTGACGGTTTCTTTTATCGTAACCAAAAGGTTGCCGTTGTCGGTGGTGGTAATACTGCAGTTGAAGAGGCGTTATATTTATCAAACATTGCTTCTGAAGTTCACTTAGTTCATCGTCGTGAAACTTTTCGCTCTGAAAAGATTTTAACCGACCGTTTATATGAAAAAGTTAAAAATGGTAATATCACCCTTCACTTAAACCAAACTTTAGATGAAGTTTTAGGTGACAACATGGGCGTTACAGGTGTGCGTTTGAAAGAGACTCAATCTGACACAACTAAAGATCTCGAGTTAATGGGTTGTTTTATCGCTATTGGTCATAAACCCAATACCGATATATTTAAAGACCAATTAGACATGAAAGATGGTTATTTAACGATAGAAAGCGGTACACAAGGTAATGCAACGCAAACCAGTGTTGAAGGTGTTTTTGCTGCCGGTGATGTTGCTGACCACATTTATCGTCAAGCAATAACCTCTGCTGGTGCTGGTTGTATGGCTGCGCTTGATGCAGAACGATACTTAGACGCTAAAGGTTAATAGACATTGAAAAAACAGATTATCGAACTACTGAGTGATGATAATCTGGTATTCCCACCTCTAGAAGATGCACTAGCAGACCCTAATGGCTTATTAGCGATTGGCGGTGATTTATCAGTAAAACGTCTTCAGGCAGCTTATCGAGCAGGTGTTTTTCCATGGTATAGTGATGGCGAGCCAATTATGTGGTGGAGCCCTGATCCACGCGGTATTATTTTAACCGACCAATTACGCATTAATAGAACCCTACGAAAAGTATTAAAGCAACAGAACTTCACTGTAACGTTAAACCAAGCCTTTGATCGTGTTATCAACTATTGCGCTGATGCTCCATTTCGCAAAGAAGAAACTTGGATTGTTGACGAAATGCTTTATGCATATCAAAAGCTCCATAAACATGGTGTAGCTCATTCTATTGAAGTTTGGATAGACGGTGAATTAGCTGGCGGCTTGTACGGTGTAGCAATAAATGGTTATTTTTCCGGTGAATCAATGTTTTATAATAAAAGTAATGGCTCTAAAATAGCCCTGGTTTATTTATGTGAATTACTTAAAAGCCACAATATACCTTTAATTGACTGCCAAATGCTCAATCCATTTCTAGAGGCAATGGGCTGCATAGAAGTTACACGTGCACAGTTTATCGCAATACAGGAAAAAGCATTATCTATTTTATTGCCCTCAGATTTTTGGTTACCTCGCCAACTCACACTATAATACAATTATGAGTAAAGACTTTCAGCTAGGCATTACCCTTACATTTCCTTGTAGTTACTTGCCCAATCAAAACGAGCGTTTGTTAGTTGCTACCGATGAGCGATTACAAAACGGAGAACATTATGGTTGGTTAATGGCACAAGGTTTTAGGCGTAGTGGTGATCAGATATATCGACCGCATTGCGAGTTATGTTCTGCGTGTAAGTCTTTACGAGTATTGGTAAAAGAATTTTTATTATCAAAAAGCCAAAAGCGTAATATAAAGAGAAATAAACATTTTATTGTTAAAAGTGCTAATGAGAAAAAAGAAAGTTATTATGCTTTATACGAAAAATATATAAATACACTCCATAAAGATGGTTCTATGTTCCCTGCCACTGTTGAACAATATAAGAGCTTTATCAGTTGTAATGTAACCGAGCAGTTATACCTCGAAATTTGGCATGACAATGAACTTATTAGCGTTGCAGTTACTGATATACTAAAAGACGCTCTATCAGCCGTATATACGTTTTATAATCCAGATTACAGTAGTTATGGCTTAGGTGTATTTTCTATCCTCAGTCAACTGTCGTTAGCCAAAGACATGGGCAAGGAATATGTCTATTTAGGTTACCAAATAGACGACTGTAAAAAGATGAATTATAAAAATCGCTATTACCCTCATCAAGTCTTAATTGAAAACTATTGGCAAACCGTAAATAAATAGCACTATAGCTTTACATTTCACCCTGTATTCGGCATTATCTGCGCAGATTTTTATTTATGCACAACTTTAGAGGTTTAGCGCCCAATGGCGAAAGAAGAAAATATTGAAATGCAAGGTACGGTTCTAGATACCCTACCAAATACTATGTTCCGCGTTGAACTAGAAAATGGTCATGTCGTAACGGCACATATTTCAGGAAAAATGCGTAAGAACTACATTCGCATATTGACGGGCGATAAAGTAACGGTTGAATTGACTCCGTATGATTTATCTAAAGGCCGTATTATTTTCCGTGCTAGATAATTAAGACCCTATAAAATCAAAAGCCCTGTGAATTTATATTCACAGGGCTTTTTTATTATTGAGTGTATTTAAATAAATGTTTATAACGTTTACCCATAATATTAAGCAAGTCGTTTTAATAATCCATCACTGGCATCTTCAACCAGATCTAATACAAACTTAAATCCACGTGCGCCACCATAATAAGGATCCGGTACTTCAACCTCTTCAAAGTTTTCAGCATATTTTAAAAACAATTGAATTTTTTCTTGGTGATGATCAGGGGCTACTTTCTTTAACTCTTTAACATTATGTTCATCCATTGCTAACACCATGTCAAACTTGCTAAAATCATCAACAGTGACTTTACGTGCTTTAATTTTGTCAAATGAATAACCACGTTCAACACCCACTTTTTGCGCCCTATGATCTGGTTTTTCACGTGCATGCGAGCCTGTAGTACCTGCAGAATCTACTTCTAATACAATGCCCTTCTCATTCATTTTATGCCTAAATACAGCTTCCGCGCTTGGCGACCGACAAATATTGCCCATACAGACAAACAATATACTATTTACTTCTTTATAATTCATAAGCTTAGCTACCAATTTCCATGTGTTAGACATATGATATTTATCATTTTCATTTTAATAAAATCAATGACTTATGCTTTCATTTTCCGGAGTCTTATCAAACTATTTTGTGCTATTTTTATAAGAAGGTAAAGCATAATTATCACTGGCTTGTGACTTTATATCAAACTAAAATTATATCGTAAAAAGATCAAAGTTAAGTATCTAGTGCTTTGTCTGTATTTCAACAAACATCTTTTCCCGGATACCTAAGATTACATATTTACTCGAAGTTAAAAACAAAGGCGTTTATTCTTCTTTTCTCGTTATTGAAAGGATAATTTTTCTTCAGTTTACATCATCACCCATATATTTTTTAAATATTTCTTCATATTTACCCGAGGCGTTGAGTTGATTGAATGCATGTTGCCATTTTATAATCTCATTTGATGGAATGTTTTTAGAAAATGTGATGTATAAATCGGATTTTAATAAAAAAACATTCATTCGCTCTATTAGTGCACCATCAGTTAAATTATTAAATCCTTTAGACAACAACAGTTTTTGTTCTGGAAACCCTCTGGTTACCAAAATAGAAAAGGAATCGTCTGCATCCGCTACACTTTCTAAATGTAATTTAGTATCCTTATTTTTATAAAAATAGGTTCTTTCAGTTGCAATAGGCCCTCCCAATTGAAGAGGGATTCACGCTCAGGTGCTCTTGCTATAGTAAAAAGTATATTATTGTGACCGTACCTGGTCATGCGGTGAACTCTTACCCTCGGATAAATTGTAATCATAATTGGTGATTAATTTTTTCAAAATTTCACGAACTATTTCAACGGTTACACTTGTAGGTGATCCATTTTCAGTATAATTCCATGGAGGGAGTTCTTCAGACATGATGTTATATTCGGTAGCTAGTGCTACAGGGAATAAATTTATCAATAAAAATCTTATTATTTTTACTAAATAATGTATTTCACCCTCTTCTTTTACTACTCCTTTACACTAAGTTACATTGTAGAAGAAATCAAAATCAGCTTTTCATATAATCAATATTGATAGGTATATTTTGTGAGTATTGGATAGTGCCATGGCAATATAAACTGTATAGCTAACGCCCTATTAAGAGGCTTTTAATTGTTGGTTAAAATGTGTAGCGAAGCGGAACCAGCAAACTGTAATTTGTGGCCTACCCCAGATAAAACGGACACATTTTTTCATACATCGTGTTTTTTGGTGTCCGTTTTGTTGAAAGAGGATCATAGTCAGGCTTTTTAAAAATCTAAACCCTTACTACATCTGGACGAAGTGAATAAAAAATAAAAAGAACCTCACCTTTTTCTGTATCACCTATATTACTCATTGTTAATGCAGTCATTACATCGTCAACAGCCGCCATATACTCATGATCACTAATATTCATATGCTGATGAGCAGTACGCATGTCTTTGCCTTCATATATCTGAGGGCCGCCACTACCAGAGATGAAAAATTTAGTAACAGTTTCTTTTAATTGAACTAAATCACTAGATGCAAACCTAGCTGATATACTGACATTTTTTGTATGCAAATCAACGACGTCATTAGATATTTTACGAATCCCTTGTTCTCCGCCCAGTCGTTCAAAAAGAGTTTTATCCATGAGAATTCCCCATCAAATTAAGTCATTTAATATTAGTTGAGAAAAGACGTTATTTCAAAAGCAAAATACCTAATAAGTCTAACCCCCTAATAACCGGCAATAAATAATTGGTTGAATCGGCGATACAAGAGGAAATAGCCTAATGATATTTTTCCTTCATTACTTTTTTGGTAGGTTGAAGGAAGTCCATACATTATTACCCAGTTGCTAAGTCATGCGCTTTAGAATTTTTTTACCCATAATTTCATGTTTAAGTACCGCCATAATATGGAGCAATATGCAAACAGCAAGTAGCTGAGTTGAGTACTTGTGTAAAATTTTGAACGTTTTAATGATATCTAAATTGTCTAAAGGTTGAGTGAATTGAAAAAAATCGAAAATTGGAACAGGCCTATCCATCATTAGAATGCCACTTATTAATACGATAGAGACTAACGCATAAAGAAAGTTGTGCATCAATTTTGCCATTTTTTCTTCGATTGTAGGCATTATCCCTTGTACAAGTGGTGCTTCTCTGGTTACGCGATACAAGATTCGAAAGCAGAAAATTGGGATAAATACTGTCGTAATCGAAATATTTAACTCCGATATTTGCAATTTGATATGCTCTTCAGTATCGAAAAGTATAATATAAAGTCCCCCTATGGTTGCCCATAATATAACTAGGGCTGATAGCCAATGAAGTATTTTTGCAGTGATGTCATATTTTGCAGTGTTCATTATTTTACTGTATCTATTATTTTATAGTGTTTATTATAAATGATACTTACAATTGATAGCAATCTAACGAATGATATGGACTCCCCTACCAAACGGCATCTATGTGCCATATTGAAAGTGTAAGCATTCAATCAAAGGAGAGTCCATATATCTTTAATTAAAGTCGTTGGCATCGATTTAGCCAAACTTGTTTTCAGTATTCCTGGTATTGGTGAGATAACCGCTACCGATGTCGTTACTACGGTGAATAATGCTATACATTTTGATACCAGTCGTTCATTTTCCGCATGGATTGGTTTAGTACCAAGGCAATATACTACGGGTGGTGTTGCTCGGTTAGGTCGAATTAGCAAACGAGGTGAAAACATATTCGCACTTCACTTATTCATGGCGCAAGAGCCGTTATTGCTAACTGTAAAAACAAAACCCACAGAACTAGCATGTGGGTAAAAGACCTCGTTGAACGACGAGGTTTTAAACGAGCAACCGTTGCTTTGGCTGCTAAGATCGCCCGATTAATTTGCGAACTGTTACACTCAGAAAAAGAATACCAAGTAGATTATGTAAAATGATTTTATGAAGTAAAGAGGTTAAACCAAACGGTTAACCCCACCGAGTCTGTGCATTAGCAATTGACGATAACACGGTCAGACCGAGAGCAAGAAAGCCTGTTTAGTAAGGAAGTGTTCGCAACACTGTTTAACGAAGGAGGCATTGCTCAAGCGCAAATCATCAGTGCGATAGCGTAGCAAAGCTAATAAACGCCGCATGTAGAGCTGCTGTCAGATCTTCTTGTTGTATGAGAAGCTATTGCTTGGCAAAGTGGAGTCCATGTAGCCCCATTAAGAGGCAAATGATAGTTGGCTAAATAAACGATGAAGGAGCAAAACCAACTGTTATTTGTCCTGTTTGAGTGATTTGTTATATTTAATTTAGCACCAACTTTATTT
>Ga0209291_1002245_pt1 | contig 15894 bp, 14 predicted proteins | sample GOMGulsemesocosm_FD_184633 | JGI IMG/M metagenome (GOLD analysis project Ga0209291, IMG submission 184633) | Methane-oxidizing microbial communities from mesocosms in the Gulf of Mexico - GOM9B Gulf of Mexico (SPAdes) (version 2) | ecosystem: Environmental > Aquatic > Marine > Cold seeps...
GCCCCCTGCGGTTTCTAACGCACCACCTCGTTCCCAGCTATAACATATATTAACTCCAAGCGATGAGCCATCCTGAAAATATTCAACAATTTTATCCCCCAACCATGCAAGGTTTATCACAATATCTGTAATACCTACTTCGGCAAGTTTACGAAGATGATGTTCGATTAATGGTATACCTGAAATTTTTAGTAAAGGTTTAGGGGTATTGTCAGTGAGTGGTCGCATTCTTTCGCCACGACCTGCAGCCAAAATCATCGCTTTCATTAGTTAGAGTGTTCCTTCTTAGCCATCATCTTTGGCATCACCTTGATTTTAACTAAATCATGTAAAAAGCTTAATTCAGAGTAATTAGCGCTGATATCCACTATATAAGACAGTGTTAATGGTATATCAGCTAAATAGCCTGACTTTCCATCGCGATGATGAAGTCTGGCAAAAATTCCACTCGCTTTGATGTGTCGCTGCAAACCCATTAAATCAAACCACCGTTGCCATTGTTCTTGGGAATAAGCTTTAAGTGAGAGTTGTTGATTCATAACTGCAATGTACTCTTGCAATAACAACATAACTTTTTCATTCGGCCATTTGATATAGCAATCTCGCAACAATGAAACAATATCATAGGTAATTGGGCCAACCACTGCATCTTGAAAGTCAATGACGGCCAGTTGATCATCAACGCGCATTAAGTTTCTACTATGAAAGTCTCGGTGCATTACCACTTGTGGTTGTTCAAGCGCATTAGCAATTAGCAAGTCAAAACAAGCTTGTAATTGTTGTTTGTCCGTTACAGATATATGAATATCAAGGTGATATTCCAATAACCACTCGGTAAAAATGCTTAATTCTAATTGAACAAATGCTTGATCATAGACAGGCAACCCTTGAGTTGGCAGCTGAGAAATTCGCGGCAATAAACTTATGGCTTGCTGATAGCACAACTGCATATTTGATTCATTTAACTGATCCGCTAATAAATCATCACCTAAATCAGCTAACCAAAAAAATCCTTGTTGTTGCTCATAAGCATGTATCTCAGGTACACAAAGTTCTGCGGCCAAAAAGCGCTGTTGAATAAATTCAAAAGCTTCGTTATTACATTTATCGGGTGGTGAATCAACCGCAATAAACGATTGATTGTTAGTAGTAAACCGAAAATAGCGGCGAAAGCCTGCATCACCACTCATCGCAATTAAATCAATACTTTCATCGCTACATTGTGCTGTTAACCAACGCAATAATAGCAATCGTCTAGTGTCTTCCAAAAAATGAACGCCTTTTATCAAATATATACGCAATATAACCAATTAAAGGGATAAAGAAAATTGCTATATTATTTTGCTATTTAACGGTAAAATAACTTTTCTTGTGTCTGATACCAATTTGACGTTTAATTGTTCAACTTAACTCTGTATTAATCAACTTGGTATTATCTTAAATTATTATTCTCGGACTGTTGATGCCCTTATTTCGTACATCGCTATTATTTTTTATTGGCTACCTGATAACAAGCAATGTTTTTGCTCAAGAGATAGTAACAATAGCTCCCATAAACAGCTGCCCTATTCCAACATATGCACGTATTAACACCACCGATAACAATCTTGATCTTGATGCGCTGAATATTTTATCTAAATCTTCAAATATCGAAAAAGACCAGTTGGCAAAGTTTTCTGGCGGAGTAACCTTATATCGAAAAGATCACACCGTTACCGCTGACGAAATTGAAATAAACCGCCTGACCTCACTCATTAACGCCAAAGGTGACATTCACTTTCAAAATCAAGGCATTGACATTTTTGCCTCGCAATTGAAAGCCAGTAAAGAGTTACAAGCAACGGTACTATCAGACTCTTCTTACCAATTAGTAAATAATCCCGGTCATGGCAGTGCTGGTAATATTTCTGTGAATGCCGAAGGCACATTAAGCTTAGTTGATGCTAACTTTACTACCTGTTATGACCAAGTACCTGATTGGCAAATGCAAGCGAGCGAGATCAATCTTTCCGTCGCAGAAAACTATGGCGAAGCTTATCATGCCCGCTTTAAGGTTTTTGATGTACCTGTGTTGTATATTCCCTACTTTACATTTCCACTCAGTAAAGAGCGGAAGTCGGGGTTCTTGTATCCTCAAATTAGTACTTCGGCACGTTCTGGCTTTGAAATTAAGCTGCCCTATTATTGGAATATTGCCCCCAATATGGATGCCACACTTACGCCTAGGTATATGTCAAAACGTGGCATGCAACTTTTAACCGAATTTCGTTATTTATCTGGATTGCAAAATGGCTCTGTCAATGTAGAGTATTTAAACAAAGATAATGAGTTAAAAGCCAATGACGACCCAAGATATTTAGCAAGATTTCAACACGTTGGTACATTTTCTGATAATTATCGCGCTTATGTTGATTACACCACCATCAGCGATGATAATTACTTAGTTGATATTGAAAGTACTCAATACAATTCAAACGACGCTTACCTTTATCAAATAGGTGAACTCGCTTATTTCAGCGAGAGTTGGCAGGCAAAAGTACAGCTGCAAGATTTTGAAGTACTTGGCGATCATAAAACCAGTTATAAAACCATTCCACATATTGAACTGAATAGCTTCTCTGAACTACCGTTTTTAGATGGCCAATTTGAGTTATATTCTGAAATCACTCGCTTTGAAACTTCAAACAAAGCGCTACCACAAGCAGACCGGTATCATGTTGAAGCTGGCATGATGTTCCCAATATCAACTCCTGCTTGGTTCTTAAATTCAGAATTTAAATTATTACAAACTAACTATCACCAAACAAGAACAGAGCAGTTTAGCAAACTTGATAAAAATGTCAGTCGAACTTTACCTAAAGTCCGCTTTCACAGTGGTGTTAATCTAGACCGAGAGATGACCTTATTCGATAACCAATATACTCAAACGTTAGAGCCACAACTACAATACCTCTATATTCCTGATGAAGATCAGAGCAATATTGGTGTTTATGATACAACAACCTTACAAGATGATTACGATGGTTTATTTAGAGATAGGCGCTTTAGTGGCTTAGATCGAATAGCCGAAGCAAATCAATATTCATGGGGGGTTACGAGCAGAATATTAAACCCTGAAAGCACCGAGGTGTTCCGTTTAAGTCTTGGCAGAATTGTTTATCTTAATAACAGCAATATCACTTCAAGTGAAGAACATGATGTTGCAGCCGATGTTTCAGCGCTTGCTACGGAAGTTTTTATACGACTTAACAGAAACTGGCAGTTTAGTGGTGATATTCAATACAATACTAAGGACAACTTAACCAACAAGGCTCAGAGCCGCTTGGATTACTTTTTTTCAGAAAAACAATCAATTCAATTGAACCATAGGTACAGTCGTAATGTCTCAGGTACGAGTTTAGAACAAATTTCATTACTGGCTAACGTGCCAATAAATAAAAATTGGCAATTAGTTGGTCGTATAACACAAGATATACAAAATAAGCGTAGTATCGAAAGTTACGCTGGTTTGCAATATGAAAGCTGTTGCTGGGCAATTCGTTTTGCTTATCATCGTCATATTAACTCGAATTTGGACAATCAAGACTTTAATAATGAAAACCGCGATGAATTTGATAGTGGTTTCATGGTAGAGTTTGTCTTTAAAGGATTGGGTGGCGGACAAAAGCCAATTAATACCTCGGAAATGTTTAACTCAAGTATTTTTGGTTATAAACGCCCTTATTATCTCAACAACTAGAAAAGAAATATAAATTAAATGAAAATCTTATTAAAATTTTTTACCTTAGCTACCCTAATTATTACGCCAACAATTAACGCTGAAGAAGTAGAGTTAGACCGTGTGGCTGCTATTGTTAATGGCGGAGTAGTACTAGAATCAGAAATTGTTGATTTCATTCAGACAATCAAAAAACAAGCTGAAAAAAACGACCAAAGTTTACCAAGGGACAAAGCACTTCGTATTCAAGTCCTCGATAAATTAATAGATGACAGCTTAGTCACACAAATTGGTGAACGTATCGGGGTGCAGATCAGTGATGCACAACTAGACGAAACAATAAGCAACATGGCGCAAGAAAATAGTTTATCGCTAGAAGAATTTCGTCAATCTATTGTTAGTGATGGTTTAGATTACGAGAAATATCGTGAAGGTGTTCGCAAAGAACTTATCTCAGGCGAAGTAAGGCGTAGTAGTGTCAGTCGTCGCATTTATGTTTCTCCTCAAGAAATTATGAATTTAATTACGATGATGAAGAAACAAACCAACAACGACGTAGAATATCGTTTAGGTCATATCTTAATTGAATTTCCACAAGACCCCACACAAGATGATATGAATGCAGCAAAAACAAGAGCAGAAAAAGTTATCGGGCTTTTAAATGATGGAAGTGATTTCTCTCGTATTGCTATTGCATCTTCCGGTGGAGCTAAAGCATTAGAAGGTGGTGATTTAGGTTGGAAGAACATCAATGAAATGCCCACTTTATTTTCAGAAATTATTGAAGGCGAAGATAAAGGTACGATATTAGGGCCTATCCGTACGGGTTTAGGTTTCAGTATCGTTAAAGTTGTAGATATTCGTGGTCGTCAAGTTGTTGAAGTTGAAGAAGTAAAATCTCGTCATATTCTGATCACCCCAACTATCATATTAAGTGAAGCCAAAGCTGAAGCAGCGTTGCACGATATATTAAAGCAACTTGAAGATGGCGCTGACTTTGCGGAGTTAGCAAAAGAACATTCGGACGGTCCTACTTCCGTGAAAGGTGGTGATTTAGGCTGGGTGGATCCAAAGACTTACGACAAGGCCTTTTCTTCAGAATTAGCAAAACTTAAAATTAATGAGGTTTCACCACCATTTCGTTCATCTTTTGGTTGGCATATCACCGAATTAACCGGTCGACGTACTTTAGACGCGACTAAACAAATGAATGAAAACCGTGCTCACCAAATGCTTTACCAAAGAAAATTTGGCATGGAAAGCGCTCGCTGGCTCAAAGAGTTACGTGATGAAGCCTACATAGAAATTATGGAACAGGACTCAGAATAATGGTGAAACGTATTGCAATTACCCCGGGAGAGCCTGCGGGTATAGGTCCCGACCTTGTTATTGCCATGGCGCAACAAGCGTGGCCTATTCAAATGGTGGTAGTTGCATCGGAAGCACTTTTAAGACAAAGAGCAAAAGAGTTGGGTGTCAACTTACAATTTCAACATTACGATGAAAATGCTGCCGCCACACCACAAAAAGCTAATTGCATCACCATTTTACCAGTCGAGTTAGCCGTGCCTTGTATAGCGGGCGAGCTTAATTCGGCCAATGGTCAATATGTTCTTGAAACACTCCGTATTGCTTGTGATAAAAATATCACTGGCGAATTTGACGCTGTGGTGACGGGGCCTGTTCATAAAGGATTGATCAACAAGTCAGGCATTGCCTTTAGTGGTCATACTGAATATTTCGCCCATCAAGCTAATTGTTCTGACGTTGTAATGATGTTGGCCACAGAAGGATTGAGAGTCGCTTTAGTTACCACCCATATTCCTCTGGCTTATGTCGCTAAAGCGATTACGCCTGAGCGACTAAAAAAAGTCACCAACATTCTCAATCAAGACTTAATTCAAAAATTTGGTATAGACAAACCGACCATTTATGTTTGTGGTATTAATCCACACGCAGGAGAAGACGGTCATTTAGGCAGAGAAGAAATTGAAGTCATGAACCCTGCGCTTGAAGAGTTGCGTCAAGAAGGCATCAATGTCATTGGTCCATTGCCCGCAGATACTATTTTTCAAGATAAATACTTAAAGCACGCAGATGCCGTTTTGAGCATGTATCATGATCAAGGTTTACCAGTTTTAAAATACAAAGGCTTTGGTAATTCAGTAAATATCACCTTAGGACTGCCTTTTATTCGTACTTCAGTTGATCATGGTACCGCCGTTGAATTAGCAGGAACCAATCAAGCAGACTCTGGTAGCTTTCATCAAGCAATCACGACTGCAATAGACTTAGTCAATAACCAAGCTTAAGCTCGAATAAGCGTTAGAGAAATAAATCATCATGAGTAAAAACTCTCATTTAGGTCATCAAGCGAAAAAAAGATTTGGCCAAAATTTTCTACATAATGAAGCAATCATCAGCCAAATAGTTGATGCCATTAATCCTGAGCCAAATGAAAACTTAATTGAAATAGGGCCGGGGTTAGGTGCACTTACCGAACCTGTAATTGAAAGGGCTGGCGATATAGCCGTGGTAGAGCTAGATAGAGATCTCGCACATCGATTACGTCATCATCCGTTCCTTGCCAAGCACCTTACTATTTACGAACAAGACGCTTTAAAATTTGATTTTGCTAGTTTAGCAAGCGAAGAACGACCTTTACGAATTTTTGGTAATCTACCGTATAACATCTCAACACCGCTTATTTTCCATCTTTTATCGTTTAAAGATAAAGTGCAAGATATGCATTTTATGCTACAAAAAGAAGTTGTTGAGCGTATGGCTTCAGGACATAACTGTAAGGCTTTTGGTCGTTTGTCAATTATGACTCAATATCAATGCCAAGTGATCCCCGTGATGGAAATAGGACCAGAGGCCTTTCAACCACCACCAAAAGTTGACTCGGCAATTGTCAGATTGATACCTCATAAAACCATTAAAAATCCGGTAAAAGATATAAAAGCGCTCAATCATGTTTGTTTGACCGCATTTAATCAACGTAGAAAAACGATTAGAAATAGTTTTAAAAAACTCATTGCTGCTGAACAATTGGTCGAATTGGGCTTAGATCCTACCTTGCGACCGGAAAATTTATCTTTGGATAATTACATCACACTCGCTAATTATGTTACCGATAACCCAACGCCAGAATAGGCCAAAAAATGGATAAAACCGTCATGCCGCCTATCAGTTATGCTATAGATGTTGAAGTACAAACGGCTTTTATTGCTGAGCAATCAAATGAAAGGGAGCAACGCTTTGTTTTTAGCTACACCATTACGGTTAAAAACAATAGCCGACAAAGCGTAAAATTATTGTCTCGTTACTGGCTTATCACTGACGCAAATGGCGATAAGTCAACAGTGGTAGGCGAAGGTGTCATAGGCAAGCAACCCACAATAGCTGCCAATAAATCATTTCAATATACCAGTGGCTGTGTTCTAAAAACCCCTGTTGGCACTATGCAAGGCCATTACCAGATGGTTGATGAAAAGCAAAACTCGACTATTCAAGTAGAAATCCCTGTTTTTGGCCTAGCGCTTCCTAATATTCTGAATTAAACATGTCAGTATACTTTGTTGGTGATATTCAAGGCTGTTACAACGAACTTATCGCATTACTTAAGCAAGTTGACTTTCAAAAACAGCGAGACCAACTCTGGGTTGCAGGAGACCTTGTGGCTCGCGGCCCTGACTCTTACCAAACCTTAAAATATTTAAAATCGTTAGGTGATAGCGCTAAAGTCGTGCTGGGAAATCATGATTTACACCTATTAGCGATATTTGCAGGCATCAAAAAAGCAAAAATAAGTGACTTTTTTGATGAGCTATTATCATCTCCTGATGTTGATGAATTACTTCATTGGCTCGCACAACAACCTTTACTTAGAAAACTGCCTAATGAAAACGTTTATATGTCACATGCGGGCTTTGCTCCTCAGTGGCAGTTAGCTGAAGCGCTTGAGATGGCTGCGTTTGTACAGCAAAAGCTCAGCTCTACTGAGCGAAACCAATGGCTGACTATTATGTACGGCGAAAAACCTAATGATTGGCATCAAGCTACAACCGACCAAGAAAAGTTTCGCTATACCATCAATGCCCTCACCCGTATGCGATATTGTTATCATGATGGTACATTAGAGTTTGCTTGCAAAGAATCTCCAAAACATGCTCCAAATAACATTAAACCTTGGTATGAGATCGCAAATAGTCAACGACAAAAAGCAACTTGGATTTTTGGTCATTGGGCAGCTTTAATGGGTAAAACAACATGCGAAAATCTTCATGCCCTTGATACAGGGTGCGTTTGGGGCGGACATTTAACCTTATTACGCTGGCATGACAAACGTCTTTTTATTGAACAATCCCACAAAAAAGTTACGTTAAAGCAATAACTAAAGATGAAATTCTTATTAAGGTTGTTATACTGAGTCTAATTAAGGTTTTTCTGTCATCTGTCGATAATGTAATGACAAATAATAAACGACATATGCCTTAACAACACCCTGGCTTTATAACAATTGGTGGTATCGATGAATTTGACCGTTGCAATGAAAATAATTGGTGGCTTTGCCATCATGACAATATTACTTGTTTTAACAAGTGTCATATCGCTTAGCAATTTATCCAGCATAAACACAGCGACATTGAAGCAAAGTGCACTGGCTATTCCCACGTTGAGTGGTAGCAACGAGTTAGCCAATGAGTTAATGCAAATAGGCAACCAGACCTTAAGAGGCTATTACCAAAGCGAACTCCCCCCTTTAAGTAATAACTTATCCGCCTATCAAAAACTTGACACTACTTTTGACAAACAATTAAAAAGTCTAAAGTCGGTTGTTAGAGGTGAACGCTCTCTGTTAAACAATTTAAATAAAGTTGATAGTGTTTATGCTTCTCTTCAAACCAACATTAATGATGTTTTTGAAAGCCGAAAAATAAGCATTGAACAACTCGATATTTTAATTGAAAAAGTCGATATTCTAGAAGAGAAAGCTGATGATGCAGCAACATTAATGCTAGATCTGGCCGACCATGATTTAGCTGATAGTAAATTAGAAAATGCAGTTAGTTTAGGGGAGGAAATTGAAACCCTATTGAACGGCATTGTTGCTTCTGGCTTTGAATATAGGGATTTATTAGATATTCAATCGACTGATTTAGTTGAAAAAGAAATCAACAACGCCTATGTCGAAGTTAAAAACACCATTACTGATATCAATAGTGAATTAAGATCAAACAGTATTGATGGTATTGCTGATGAAATCGCCGACATCATGATAGCGTTGGATGACTTATTAGCAAATAGCCAAAGTATATTCAGCCATAAAGCAGCGCAATTAACGGCTATTGCTACTGCCACTGAGAAATTAGCCTCAACTGATAAAGATATTGTTTCAGCTAGCGAAATTCTAAATACTCAGGTAGATTTAGCCAACCAAACCACTAAAGCAACCGTTATTTTAGTGGATGACTCAGTATCAAGTGGTAGCACACAAACCATTTTCATCCTGATTATTTCTATTGGTTTAGCCGTAGTGATTGCTTGGTTTACCTTAATCAGTATTACCCGCCCATTAGCCCGAGTGAATGACATGCTAAATGTTGTTTCATCTGGTGATTTATCAAGTAAATTAGATGAGAGTGGCAACGATGAATTTGCCCAACTATCTCGCAATTGTAATTTATTAATAGAAAGTCTACGGACCTTAATCAATGGCATTGTCAGTCGTTCAACCCAGCTAGCAACAGCTGCTGAACAAACTTCTGCAGTAACCTCTCAGAGTACTACTGCGATAGAAGAGCAACGTCAGCAAGTTGAACAAGCAGCTTCAGCAACCACCGAAATGAGCAGCACAGCCCAGAGTGTACTTTCTAGTGTCAATGACGCACTCGGCGAGATAAAGCAAGCTGATGACGAAGCTGAGCGAGTTAAGAAGATTTCAGAACGCAACCGTCAAACCATCGAGCTACTTGCCAGTGAAGTAGACGACGCTTCTCAAGTGATTAATAAGTTACAACAAGATAGCGCCTCAATTGGTGGCATATTAGATGTTATTAGAGGTATTGCTGAACAAACTAACTTATTAGCGTTAAACGCCGCTATTGAAGCCGCACGTGCAGGAGAGCAAGGTAGAGGCTTTGCCGTTGTTGCTGATGAAGTAAGAACATTAGCAAGTAGAACCCAAGAGTCTACCCAAGAAATTCATAATATGATCGAAGTATTGCAAAACGGCGCTGAAAAAGCTGTATCGGTTATGGAAACAGGTAAAAAACAAGCTTCTGATTGTGTTCAACAAAGTGAAGAGGCTGATAAAGCACTCGAAACAATTACCCATGCAGTACATGAAGCATACGATAGAAGTTCTCAAATCGCTACAGCTGCAGAAGAGCAAAGTGTAGTTGCCCATGAAATCAGCGAAAACTTGGAATCTATTGTTGCCATTGCAGAACAAACATCTTCAGGCTCTAAACAAACAGCAGAGTCTAGTAGTGAAGTAGCTAAACTTGCTGAAGAACTGCAATTATCGGTTCAAGAGTTTAAACTCTAACCTGTAAGCAAAGCCAAGAAAAAAGCCGCTATTTTGCGGCTTTTTTTTTACTATTTTTTACTATTTTTTACTATTTTTTACTATTTTTTACTTGCGATGATAGATGCAAAAATCAAGATCATAGGCGTTTTTTTCATTCGCGGTAAACTTATCACTGGTTATTTTTTGCCAATCATTTTCCAAGTCATAGCTAGGAAATTGAGTATCACCTTCAATATCACCATCAACATGAGTGATATACAAGCGCTTTGCTGACGATAAACAATGGGCATAAATAGCACCTCCACCAATAACCATGACTTCATCTACATCACCCGCTAATGCGAGTGCTAATTCTACTGAAGTTGCAGTTTCAACACCTGCTGCCTGGTAATTTTTGTCACGAGATATAACAATATTTTGTCTACCAGGAAGAGGACGACCGATGGATTCATAAGTTTTCCGCCCCATAACAACAGGTTTACCTAAAGTAGTTTTTTTAAAATAAGCTAAATCAGCAGGTAAATGCCACGGCATATCATTGTCTCGACCAATAATACGGTTATTAGCGTGAGCAACGATCATGGAAAGAATAGTCATAAAGTTTTATACCAATTGAAAGTAGTTAGTTTATTTTAATGAAAAAAGGCATGCTAAAGCTAGCATGCCTTTTAAAAAATTTAAAATGATAATGTGAATATTACTCGTAACGCTTATCGACGGTACTCTACTTCAACATCATAATCATCTTCGTCCCAGTCTTCATCGTCTAAATCATCTTCAAATTCTTCAACTGTTTCTTGATGATAACTATCCCACTTGAACTCAACAGATTTTTCTTCTGGTGTTTCTTCTAATTCTTCAGGTAATTCATCAATAAATTTCATCACCCCTTGGCAAAGATCTTCAGTGCCCATTTTATTAAATGCAGAAATTGATCTAACTTCGCCCTGCCAATCAAGACCAGCAACAATACTATCCGTTAATTCTTTCGCTTCATCTTCTAATAATAAATCAAGCTTATTAAATACTAACCATCTAGGCTTATCTGCCAATTTCCCTGAATGGATTTCAAGCTCATGAATTATCGTTTTAGCATTTTCAAGCGGATCAGAACCATCCGCTGGCAATAAATCAATCACATGTAATAAAATTCGGCATCGTTCTAAATGCTTGAGGAATTGTGTACCTAAACCAGCGCCATCAGCCGCACCTTCAATTAAACCCGGTATATCGGCAATAACAAAACTGCTTTGGGTATTTACACGTACTACCCCTAAATTAGGCACTAAAGTGGTGAATGGATAATCTGCAACTTTAGGTTTAGCGGCTGAAACACTTCGGATAAGTGTTGATTTACCCGCATTGGGTAAACCGAGTAAACCTACATCTGCCAATAATAATAATTCTAGTTTTAAGCTACGAATTTCACCTGGTGTACCATCGGTTTTCTGGCGAGGCGCGCGATTGGTACTACTTTTAAAGCGAGTATTGCCTAAACCATGCCAACCACCTTTAGCAACCATCAAGCTTTGTTTGTGCGCAGTTAAATCACCGATGAGCTCATCGGTGTCAACATCAACGGCTCGAGTACCCACAGGCACCTTTAAATACAAATCAGCTGCACCTTTACCAGTACAATCACGGCTTTTACCATTTTCACCACGTTTTGCTCGATGAAATCGTTCAAACCGATAATCAATCAGGGTATTTAAACCTTCATCAGCAATAAGATAAACGTCACCGCCATCACCGCCATCACCGCCATTGGGGCCGCCAAATTCGATATACTTTTCTTTACGAAAACTTACGCAACCGTTACCGCCATCACCAGCTTCAACACGGATTTCAACTTCATCTACAAATTTCATGGTGTTATAAAACACTCCAAAACTAATTCTCTGTTTGTATTATAAGCGATTTTATCCACTTAGCGATACAAAGCTTAATTAATACCACTTTGATTAAGTTATTTCTCACTTAGTAAGAGTTCAATCAAATTAGTATTATTGATGCAATATTAAAATAATTGCAAAAAAAAACCCTGCCAAACAGCAGGGTTTTTCAAATTATGAAATACTGTTAGTCAGCAACAATACTTACAAATTTGCGGTTTTTAGGACCTTTTACATCAAACTGAACTTTACCGTCAGATAATGCAAATAAAGTATGGTCTTTACCGATACCCATGTTGTTACCAGCGTGGAATTTAGTACCACGTTGACGAACAATAATGTTACCTGCTAGAACTGATTCACCACCGTAACGTTTAACACCTAAACGTTTACTTTCTGAATCACGACCATTCTTGGTACTACCCGCTGCTTTCTTATGTGCCATTTTGAATCGCTCCTAATTAGCCGTTAATACCAGTAATCTTCACTTCAGTGAACCATTGACGATGGCCCGCTTGTTTGCGTGAATGCTTCCGACGTCTGAACTTAACAATCTTAACTTTGTCTCCACGGCCTTGAGTAACAACTTCCGCTGTTACTTTACCGCCAGCAATGTAAGGTGCACCTACATTGATGTTCTCGCCATCGGCGATCATTAAAACGTTATCGAATTCAACTGATGCGCCAACTTCAAGTTCGATTTTTTCTAAACGAACTGTTTGACCTTCAGTTACACGGTGCTGTTTACCACCGCTTTGGAATACCGCGTACATAGCTACTCCGTACTGCGCCAACATATGTTTGACGCTTAATTTTAAAAATATAGGGCGCGAATTCTACGCGAAGCTATTAGGTAGCGCAAGTCTAATTCAGTTAAAAATGACAATAATTAGATAATAATTTTTCAGGATGAATATAGCCTTCATTCTTATAGGTTTTAGTGTAAACTTGGCGCCATAAAAATAATCTTAAAAATTGCAAACTCAGGTCGCAAAATTAGCTCTATGGATCTCAAAAATATACAAGCATTAGCACAAACCGATATGACAGCGGTTAATGATCTTATTTATGCACAACTTCAGTCTGACGTCGCCCTTATTAATCAATTAGGCGTGTACATCGTGAACGCGGGTGGCAAACGTATGCGCCCGATGTTAACAGTACTAGCTGCTAGAGCGCTAAATTTTCAGGGCACAAGTCATATTGATATTGCCGCCATTATTGAGTTTATCCATACCGCAACATTACTCCATGATGACGTAGTTGACGAATCTAACATGCGCCGTGGTCGTGAAACCGCTAATGCACTTTTTGGTAATAGTGCCAGTGTATTGGTCGGAGATTTTCTTTATACCCGTGCTTTTCAAATGATGACCAAGTTAAATAACATGGACATTATGGATATTTTATCTGATGCCACTAACATTGTTGCTGAAGGTGAGGTCTTACAATTAATGAATTGTAATGACGCCAGTACCACTGAAGAAAGCTATATGCAGGTTATTTACTGTAAAACCGCCAAATTATTTGAAGCGGCGACCCGTTTAGCCGCAGTAATATCAAACCAAGATCAACAAACCATTATCGCGATGCAAAATTATGGTAAATATCTAGGCACTGCTTTCCAACTTGTTGATGACATAATGGACTACACTGCAGATGCTGAAAAAATGGGTAAAAATATCGGCGATGATCTTTCTGAAGGAAAACCAACATTACCTCTATTGTATGCAATGCAACAGGGGACAGAACAACAAGCTACGATGATCAAAGAAGCTATTGAAACCGGTAATGGTATGGACAACCTTGAAGCCATCTTAACAACAATGGAAGAAACGGGATCATTACGTTATACGCAAAAAATTGCCGAGCAAGAAGCTGACAAAGCAATACAAGCGCTTACTTTCATCCCAGATTCGGACTATAAAAAAGCGCTTATTGCCCTTGCTCAGATTGCGGCTAATCGCAACGTATAATCACTATAGAGTAATGTTATTCATTTTGAATATATTTATCTTTTATCTGAGATAACTCACCGCGCTGATGTAACAAGTTTATTGTCTTTGCAAATAGATCAGTGATGCATATAGGTGTGTTTTTGTGAAAAGCGTAACTCGCCAGAGATTTATCTTCTAAAACATAAATAGGTACTAAGGTACCTTTAGTTAGTGCAAGTTTTTTGTATTGAAAGTAAGCGACATCCTCGGCATACGCAATCGCGTCAACCCGTCTATGCATCAACATCTTAAGCATACTTATTGCTGATGTCGTTTCGATTTTTTTGGCTGATATATTGGCTTTTTTGAGCCGCAGTTGACCTACATCTTCTCTTACTACAGCAATTTCCAAGTCATTAACGTCTACTTTCAGCAATTCCTTTCTCCGTTCTTGTAGCACCATGATTGATGTTTTGGCGACAATAGGTAAAGGAACCAGTTTAAATAACGCCTCTCTTTCTGGCGTATTAGCCATTGAGAATCCAGCAGATAGCTGCTCATTTTGAATAGCATGATATAACCTCGCCCAAGGAGTAAAGGTAATGTTTTCTCTATTATATTTTATGCCGAGTTCTTGATAAACCAACATCAATACATCTGAAAATATACCAATAGCGTCTCCTGATTCATTAGAAAAATTATAGGGAGGGTAATCTTCTGTTAGCCATTGATAGTTAGCCAAGGCCATTTTATCTGAAGACACATTACAGGCAAAAGTTGGTGAAAATATTAATAAATAAACCAAAAGGCTTAAAATACACTTCATAAAGGATCTTAATAGAAAATATTTTTATTACTATTAGTCTAGAACACTTTTTCAAACACGAGATTATGCTCCTGCAATCTCGAAACCCGTACATCCTGAACATCGTCGTTCTTTGCCATCCATGGCACCACGAAACCCGTACATCCTGCACATAAAAAAACCGCTCTAGTGAGCGGTTCATTTTATAAAGAAAGGATTAACCGTTGATGAAATCAACACCTTCTTTAATATCAGCAGTTAATGTAGCTAACATATCGTCTTTTGCTTGTTGTTCAAAAGCACTTAACTCGCCGTATGGTAATACTTCTTCAATACCATTTTTGCCTAAACGAACTGGGTGTGCAAAAAATGCAGCATCACCAGCTTCAACTTCAACATAAGCGTAATCAACAACACTTTCGCCTTGTAAACCTTTCACTAAAGATAAGCAAAAACGAGCAGCAGCAGCGCCCATTGATAAAGTAGCTGAACCGCCACCTGCTTTAGCGTTTACAACTTCAGTACCGGCATTTTGGATGCGTGGCGTTAATGCGGCAACTTCTTCATCTGAAAAAGTAACACCTTCAACTTGTGAAAGAAGTGGTAAAATTGTTGTTCCTGAGTGACCACCAATAACGGGGATTTTTACATCGCTAACATTTAAGCCTTTTAACTCAGCAATAAATGCTTCAGAACGAATAACATCTAAAGTGGTCACACCAAATACGCGATTTTTATCGTAAGTACCGGCTTTCTTAAATACTTCAGCAACAATTGGTACTGTGCCATTTACTGGGTTAGTAATAATACCCACTAATGCTTTAGGACAATTAGCAACAATGCCTTCTGCTAATGTTTTGATGATACCAGCGTTTACTGCGAAAAGATCTGCACGATCCATACCCGGCTTACGTGGCATGCCAGCAGGAATAATAACAATATCAGCACCGCTTAAAGCAGAAGCTAAATCATCAGCGCCGTAACCGTTAACACTTACTGCTGTTGGG
>Ga0209291_1002248_pt1 | contig 15882 bp, 9 predicted proteins | sample GOMGulsemesocosm_FD_184633 | JGI IMG/M metagenome (GOLD analysis project Ga0209291, IMG submission 184633) | Methane-oxidizing microbial communities from mesocosms in the Gulf of Mexico - GOM9B Gulf of Mexico (SPAdes) (version 2) | ecosystem: Environmental > Aquatic > Marine > Cold seeps | place...
CGGTGATGTGCTGACCGAACTTCAATTTAGCCAGCTACAGTTTTTAGCCGCCGCGGATGCTAATGGCAGTGGTGCATTAGGTTATGACGTTAATGATGGTACGGCCATCTTTAGTGGCACGGCCGCCATCAATGTGACTGCGGTTAACGATCCACTAGTAGTGCCAAGTAATAGCTATACGCTTAGTGAAGGGGATGGACAATTTTCATTAGGCCTTGCACTGCCAACGAATTTAGATAATGACACGCTCACCTATACTATCACCGACTTGGCGACATTATATGGCTCGTTATTATTAAGCGATGGCACACGGGTCAATACCGGACAAGCATTAACCCATGCCGAGTTTAGTCAATTAGTGTTTTCACCAGCGAGCAACGTTAATGGCATCGTCGCGGTAAGTTATGACGTTAATGATGGTTCGGATGTTTACAGTGCAACAGTCGACTTCAATATAGCTGCAGTCGATGATGCGCCAGTGGTTATCGATGACAATAAATCGCTGTTATTTAGCAATGGCACTAATACTATTACCTCAACGAATAATACATTAACGTCGCCTGCACAGGGCGATCAAGTCACTGTCTCTTTCAGTATGTTTTGGCAAGGCGGGGATGGTCAACAGCCAATATCCTTCGGCGACTACAGCCTATTATTGATTGGCGGGAATATAGGTTTTACCACCGGTAATGGTGATTTATGGGGCTTTGCTAACACATCATTATTGGTTAATGGTTGGCACCAAATTAGTGCCATCTTTACCCAAGGTGACGTACAATCCAATCGCCTCTTTATTGACGGCATTGAAGTAGAATTATCACAAATTCTTGCGCCAAGTGCGATAGGCGCACAAGCAGACCTTGAACACGTTGTGACCATTAGTGATGCCGGCAATCCATTTGTCGGCCTACTCGATAATATAATGATCCATGACCGAGGTTTATCAGACAGCGAAATTGTGACGACATCTCAAGGAGGCGTAATTTCCGCTGATTTAGTCCTGCATTACGACGCTGAAAACGCTAATCCACTATTTGATCAATCCACCAATAATAACCATGGCACGGCGACCACCACAACAGTAAACGTTGCGAGTACTTGGTCTTCTAGCCCAATCACTATCGATATACTGGCTAATGACTTCTCGCTTGATGGCGATACATTAACCATAAAAAGTGTCGATAGCACGGTGTATTACGGTGGTTTTATCGCCGGTACCGTGGCCATTGTCGGCAATCAGCTAGTCTTTACCCCTGATAATAGCTTTTTCGAGTCAGTGACAGACATCGCCGCCAGCGATCTTGTTATTGATTATGTGGTCACTGATGGCACCTTTGATGTCGCTGGTCAGGCTATTGTCTCAGTCTATGGCGAGCCAGTGATTGAATCGGTTGGTGTTAATGGCGATGGTACTTACCGTATTGTTGGTAGCGTTGATGCTAGCGTTGTTGAATACCTTAAAGTTGAAATCACAGACTCCCAAGGAACGACAACGTCGGTTGATGCCGTGATTGATAGTTTTGGTGCCTTTATCGCTAATATAACGGCGATAAGCCTGGCTGATAGCTACACCATTCAAGCGGTTGTTGTGGATGCTGGCGGCGTTACCATCGGTGCTAGCTCCAATGAAATCGCCTATATCGTCGGTGGTAGTCAAGACGAAGTGATATCCACGCCTCTTGATATTTTAATCACTCAAGGTAGTGATGGTGACGATATTGTTCTAGGAACAAACTTAGGCGATATTATTCTTGGTGGCAATAATGTTGATGGTCTCTATGGCTATGATGGCGACGACTACCTCGAAGGACAAGCTGGCGACGATATTTTGCAAGGTAATGACGGCAATGATTTGCTTGATGGCGGCAGCGGTCGTGACTATTTATCCGGTGATGCTGGCAGCAATATTGTATACGGTGGTGGTGGAGATGACGAAATTCATGTCCTAAACAGTAATGATACTGACGATATTTGGGGGGACGGTGGCACCGATACCGTCATATTTAGCGGCGTGTTAGCAGATTACACCATCACGCAACAAAGCGACCATGTGGAAGTGAGACTACTCGATGGTACTTTCGTTGCCAGGGTTTATGACTCAACGGAAATCCTCCAATTTAGTGATACTTCTGTTTCCCAAAGCGGCGGGCCGTTGATTACCAATGTATCACTCACTTCAAACAATAAGATAAAAATCACTGGCTTTGTTGGTGTGGCAGGTCGGACCATTGGCGATTTATCATTGATGACGACCGCTGGCGCCCAGACCTATACGGTGGAATCTATTATTGGCGGTGTCTTTACAATATTACTCGACCGCTATACCGCGGACGGCACCTTTCAATTACAGGTCAATGAAAACGGCACTGTTTCAAATGAAATTGATTATCACGTTTATCCAGTCAGTAGTTCAGATGATTACGTAGCGAGAGACATAATCACCATTGTGGATATTCGCGGTAACGATAATATTACGGTTATCGGCGGTGATCAGGATGATTTATTCTTAGATCCTAACACGTCGACGCAAGTGCAGGGCGGCGAGGGTGACGACACCATTATTATATTTAACACCGATGGTAGCTCAACTGTCGAGTTACTCGGTGGTAATTATTGGTACAGTGATATTAATGATGATACCCAGTACGACACAATTCTAGCTGATCCTAATGATCTCAATCCGATTAAAATATCCATGCTGGGTAATCATTTCAGTGCGTACGCTGGTTTTGAAGTTATCGATGATACTGGCAGCAACGGGGTTGTGTTGGAGTGGAGCCTGAAGGATGCGTTCGTTGACTTACGCGACATTGAAATTAATGGCGATATCGAAATTTTGACTAGCACAGCCCAGGATGGGTCTGCTCATACCTTGGTTATTGGCTCTGAACAGGATAATATTTTTGGCACCGGTCTTAACAAGGCGGGCACGCAAATAGTGATGGGCAACGCCGGTTCGGATGTTATAAGTCCTGGTGGCTTTACCGGTGACTATTTTGGCGGGCTAGGCCTCAACGATATCAATAGGGATGCTGGAGATTATGATGTCATCGACCATTCAAATTTACCTTCCAATCATATTGTTTTCTTAAACGATTTTTCTAGTGCTAACGACATTGATGAAATTATTGGCCACGCTAGTGGCTCAACACATATCTCTGGGAATTATCAACGGGCAATACTCGACTTTAGGGGCGTTATACTGACCGATATCGGTCAGATAACCGGAGCGGTTGATGGTAATGGTGGCAATATGGTGATTATTGGCTCTGACGCTAGCGATAATATTAGTGGTGCCAGGTATAACGATGTGCTCGCTGGCGGCGGTGGCGACGATGTTTTTCTTATCGGTTCTCAAACCCTCTCAGACGGCTACGATGTCTATTTCGGCGGCGATGGCCTAAACTCAGACGCTGGCACTAATGATCGAATTGAAATCGTCACACCGGGCTATTCAGTGGGATTTTCTAGTGACTTTACGCCCGCGAATGGGATCGAAAAAATTATTGGCACCGGTGATATCTCGGAGCGACTTGATGCTGGTAATGATAGTAATTTCTTAGATTTCTCGGCGACTGAAATTATCGATATCACCGTGATTTATGGCAACAATGGCAACGACATTATTATCGCGTCAGATATTAATGTATCAGTGGGCGCTGTCATCGACAATCATATCGAAGGTGGCGATTCCAGTGACATCATTTTTGCAGGCATTGGCGATGATACCTTAGTGACCGGTAGTGGCTACGACAAGCTATTTGGCCAATCTGGCAATGACAGCCTATATAGCGGCGGCAGCGAAACCAATTTATTAGTGGGTGGTACCGGAGCGGATACTTATTTTGGCTCAGGCGGCCCAGAGATTTTTATTTGGCTTGAAGGCGATATCGGCACGACAGGCTCACCCGATGTTGAAACCATCTACATACTCGATTTTAACGACGATGTGCTCGATTTTAGTAATCTATTTATTGAAGATGACGCTAAAGGCACCGATGATTATTTTGAATTGGTGGAAAATGGCGGTTATGTTGAGCTTCATGTATCGACGACTGGCGATGTATCGACCAACCATGAACTTGCCGTTGTACTTTGGGATTTCGCCACGTTAGCCTTATTAAGTACCGATATTGGCGCGGCCAGTAATTCAAGCAGCGATATCTTGAGTCAATTAATCAGCGACAACAGTTTTATCGCAGGCGACAATCGAGTGTATGATTTTATTACCACCTCGGCGTCCGAAGAACGCTACGTTGGAGATCAACACGATAATGTTGTTATCGCCGGTGCGTATGAGGATCTCATTATCGGCGGCGGCGGGGATGACACACTCCAAGGCGGTAATTCACAAGGCGACGGCGCGTTAGATACCTACGTTTGGTATGCCGGTGATGAAGGCAGTGCTGCAACACCAGCTGTTGATACATTAGTTGATTTTGAAGTGGTGAACACCACCGATATTATGGACTTGAGTAATCTATTGGTCGGTGAAAACGTTGGTAATATTAATGACCATTTACTGTTTGTTGATAATGTCGGCGCACTCGAATTACACGTCTCGTTAACTGGTGATACCACCAGTGATGTTAGTCAAATCATGTTATTTCAAGACCTATCTAACGATACCTTTGCCAAAATGTTAACGCAATTGGGCTTATCTACCACTGGAGACCCCGTGGCTGACAGTGCGCTAATGGTCAACAAAATGATCAGCGAAGGCTTCCTTGTCATTGGCGATGGCACCTATTACGACCTTCAGCTTGCGATTTCAGGTCAAGAGTATAAAGACACCGACCAGGTGATCACTGTTGTAAATGGTAATACGCTGCAGCGCGGCTATGGCGGCGCCGATATTTTTGAAGTGGCACCTGGGGTCTCTGGCACCAAAGACTATTACGGCGATTCAGAGTTTATTTTCAACCGCAGTCTCGATGTTGATATCGATATGATTGTCGCAACAGGTGACAATGCCTTAATTGACATTGGCGATAACTTCTCCATTTACAATGCTATTGAAATTATCAGCGCCCAATCGTTTAATAACGTCAATATCGTTGGCAATGAAAATCGCTATAATCGCTGGAATTTTTCCGAAGTGACCCTTGATGGCATTAATATTATTCAAGGAGGCGATTCAATCAACAACCGTTTTGATTATATTACCGGCAGTATTGCTGATGATGTTATCCAAGGGCAAGGGGGCGATGATTGGCTCGCAGGTCATGATGGCAATGATACCTTTCTAGTTGGCCTTAATGATGGCTATAACACCTTTATCGGTGGTAGCAGTTTGTTTGATACCCATGATGTTTTTTATGATGTGATTGAGGCATCGGGGTTAAACACCATTATTTACCTCAAAGGGAGTTTCTCTGACGGCAACGGTATCGATGAAATCATTGGCACTGCTGGCGATAACATCACGATAGAGGGTAACAGTAAAGCCAATACCCTTGATTTTTCGAGTACGACATTAACAAACATCGTTGAAATTAATGGCCGTGATGGCGATGACTTTATTGTTGGAAGCGATGGTGATGACAGGATTCTAGGTGACAATGGCAATGATATATTATTGGGCGGAGATGGCGATGACCACATCAGAGGGAATAAGGACCAGGATGTGTTATATGGCGGTGAAGGCGATGATACATTGTTAGCTGGCGAAGGGAATGATTATGTATATGGCGGTAATGGCAACGACAGGCTTGTTGGCGGCAATGATACCGATTTCCTAAATGGTGGCCTTGGCGATGATATTTTAAATGGTGACAATGGCATTGATACCTTTGTTTGGGATAGCACTTCAGGTGGTAATAATACGATAGAAGATTTTTCGATTATCGAAGATATGCTTGATTTAGCAGAGTTTATGGATGGGGAAACACAAGCCACATTAAGTAATTACATTAGCTTTAGTTCAGTGGGTGGCAGCTTAGTGATGACGATGACGCAGCACGATGATGGCAGCGGCGCGAGTACAACCATCACCTTTGAAAATTACATCGATCAGAGTGATTTAGCAACGGCGTTGGGTGTTAGCAATAGTGTCAGTAATATACTCGATGAACTGATTAATCGTGGTAGTGAATTGGTTAGCTAACCGTTGTTTTTAGGGCGCTAGCGATGAGAAGCAAGAAAGGGAAATATAGATGAAGGAAGGCAACGTAGTCACTGAAAATATTGCAGTGGTTGGACACAGTGATAGTTATCTGATTGCATTACATCAGTGCGCGCAGCGCTTAGGGTGCACAATATCTATTGAACAGTTAAGTGCAGGTTTGGCGAAGGTTGATGGTCAGTTGACCATGGCCAGCGTTGAGATTGCCGCCGCTCGTTGTGGTTTGCACTGTGAATTGGTACAAAAATCTATTATTGATATCCCGAGCGCGCTTTGCCCAGTGATTGTTACCGATCTTAATGAACGAGGCGTGATTATAGAGGGAATTGATCGAGCGACTAATAAAGTACAGGTTTCCCAAGGCGGCGCTAAAGAATGGCGCTCTGTTGATGAGATCACAAACGGCGCTAGCCAACATATTATTCTTCTATCCGCTAAACCTCGCTTCGATGAGCGAACCCCACAAGTGCTTAAGCCTTTGTCACAGCATTGGTTTTGGCAGGTGATGATAAAGAACAAAAGCATTTATCGTGATGTGCTGATTGCCAGCTTGCTGATTAATTTATTTGCGTTAGCCTCACCATTATTTGTGATGAATGTTTACGACAAAGTGGTGCCTAATCTGGCGATGTCATCCCTTTGGGTGTTGACCTCTGGGATTGCGATTGTGTTTCTATTTGACTTGATGCTACGTCAACTGCGGACTTATTTCATTGATGTTGCAGGCAAGAAAATAGACTTAGAGCTGGCCGCCAAAATATTTAGCAAGGTGCTCGGGGTTGATTACGGCGCACGTCCTAAATCTGTCGGGGCGTTTGCATCAAACATTCAGTCGTTTGAAACCATTCGTGACTTCATTACTTCAACCACGCTAACCGCCTTTATTGATGTGCCTTTCTCGATTATCTTTTTAGTGATTATTTGGCTGGTGGCAGGACCCATTGTGTATGTACCGATGGCGATTATCGTGATGTTACTCATCTATGCTTGGTGGGTGCAAAAGCCATTGAATCAAGCGATTAGCCAAACCACCATGTTAGCGGCAAAGAAACAAGCGCTGGTGGTTGAGTCGCTTGTAGGGCTTGAACAAATAAAGCTGAGTAACGGTGCAGCGCAGTATCAAAGCGAGTATGAGCAAGCTGTTGCTTATATCAGTTATTGGGATCTAAAAATGCGAAAGCTGATGAATTCCGTGTCGAATTTATCAATGTACTTTTCACAAATGTCAGTGGTTCTAGTCGTGGTCACTGGCGTTTATTTAGTAGCACAAGGTGCCTTAAGCATGGGAGGGATCATTGCTGGGGTGATGCTAACCAGTCGTGCTATATCACCTTTTTCGCAACTATCCATTTTATCGACTCGCTATAATCACGCTAAGTCGGCCTTGCTGCTACTCGACCAAGTGATTAATGCTGAGCAAGAGCAAGATTATAAAACCACCAAGATTACTGACATTAAATGGCTGGGAAAGCTGAGTTTAAAAGATGTTAGTTTTCACTACCCACAAGCAAAGGAACATCGATTAGATCGCATTAATCTTACGATTCAACCGGGCGAGAAAGTGGCGATTATTGGTCGAGTCGGCGCAGGTAAGTCAACGTTGTTAAAGCTGTTTTCAGGGCTTTATAAGCCAAGCCAAGGACAATACTTATTTGATGATATTCACAGCGAGCAGCTCGAATTAACGCAGCTAAGACAGCATGTAGGCTGTGTAAGCCAAGACACGTATCTGGTGTATGGCTCGATTCGCGACAATATTTTGATCGGGGCGGTTAACGTTGACCACCAAAAACTTGATCGTGCCATTAAACTCTCGGGCATTAGCGCCTTTATAGGCAGCAATGCGCAAGGTTTAGAGCAGCAAGTGGGTGAGCGGGGCGAATTGTTATCTGGTGGCCAGCGCCAAGCGGTTTGTATCGCACGCGCACTCTATCGTGCGCCGCCTGTGTTACTGCTCGATGAGCCCACGTCTTCGATGGACAGTCGCAGTGAAATGGATTTCATTAAACACCTTAACGCACTCGATAGTAAAACAACGCTGGTATTAACCACCCACAAAAATACCATGCTCGCAGCCGTCGACCGATTGATCGTGTTGGATAACGGTAAAGTCGTTGCCGATGGCCCTAAAGCGCAAGTGTTACAAAGCTTAAATGCCGGTGTCAAAGTGGCTAAAGCGTCAAAGGAGGCAGCTCATGTCTAATGCGCTCAATCAACGCCAACTCAATGACTCGATGTTAATTGACAGCGCCAAGGCATCTCGCTTAGTCGCCACTCCTAAAAGCTCAAGGATATTAATTTGGTTAAGCGCTGCCTTTGTCTTGTCGGCGCTGGTATGGGCAAGTGTTAGTAGCCTTGAACAAGTGGCTGTAGGGCAAGGGCGAGTGATCCCTTCTGGCAATATTCAAACCGTACAAAATCTTGAGGGCGGTATTCTCAAGGCGCTATTAGTTAAAGAGGGCGCCGTAGTGACCAAAGGACAGCCAATATTGCATTTAGATAATACGCGTGCCAATGCTGAACAAGTGCAGCACCAGCAGGAGGTGTCGTATCTCATGATGAGCAATGCGCGTTTGGCCTATCAGATTGCGTGGCTTAATAGCACTAGCGTGCTGCCACTATCTGAATTTAAGCTTCCTGATTCATTAGATCGGAAATCACCTTACATTGAGCAGCTATTTATTCGAGAACAACAAGGGCTTGCGGCAAATATCGCCACACTGGAAAGTCAGCTCAATGGCTTTAACAGTAAAATCGAGCAGTCTTCTCAAGATATCGTCGAGATTAGTCGCCGTATTCCCTATTTGAAATCTAATTATTTGTTAGGCAAGGAAGAGTTGGATTTGAATATACCGCTTGAGGCACAGGGAGTGATATCACGGGTTGAAATTATAAAATTGACGCGCCAAGCCAATACGCTACAGCAAGAACTCGAATCCAATAAGTTACTATTACCGAAAACCCGTTTAATCCTTAATGAAACTAAAGCGAAACGACAATCCTTTGTTACCCAATCGATTAGTGACTTCAAACAGCAAATGGTTGAACAAAAGCGAAGTATAGAACAAACGCAACAGTCGTTAATAAGCCTCAATGATCGGTTAGCCAGAACGACCATTTATTCGCCTGTGGCTGGGGTTGTTAAAACCGTACATATTAATACCCAAGGGGGCGTTATATCGCCTGGGATGCCGTTAATCGATATCGTTCCTAATGACGAGAAGCTATTAATAGAAGCGCATATATCGCCACGTGATATTGGCTTTATCCGACCCGGCCAGCCCGCTATTGTTCGATTTAGCGCGTATGACTTTGCTATTTACGGCTCACTACAAGGCAAACTAGAACAAATTAGTGCAGATACTATTGTCGATGAACAGGGCAATTATCTTTATAAAGTGAAAGTGAGTACGACGCAAACTCACTTAGGAACTAAAGAATCACCGATGCCAATCATTCCAGGAATGATGGCCACGGTTGACATTATAACCGGTGAAAAAACGGTATTAGATTATTTATTAAAACCAATAAAACGTGCGCAACAGCATGCGTTACGTGAAAGATAAGGAATAGGGATGTTAAAACTATCGAAAAACTTGAGTTTGTTATTGTTGCCAATTGGCGCGATGACGGGGTCATTACAGGCGCAAACATTAGAGCAGGCGGTTGAAAAGGCGCTGGTGTCCAACCCTAAAATTAGCATTTATGTTAACCGCTATCGTGCTAGCGTGGCCGCGGTTGATGAAGCGCGTAGTGGTTTTCTTCCTAGTCTTAATATTAAAGCGAGTTATGGTCGTGAGTCTACCGATAGCCCAACAAGCCGTGGTATCTTTAATAAAGATCCGGTTGATTTAACGCGTGGCGAAGCAACAGTCACCATTCGACAAATGTTATTTGATGGCTTTAATATCAGCAGTAGTGTCGACCAAAAGTCTGCTCAGCGCGATAACTTACAACATGCTGTATATTCTGAGGCTGAGGCTCTGGCGCTTAAAGTGAGTTCAGTTTATCTCGATGCATTAAAAAGTAGTAAAATCGTGGCGCTGTCAAAAGCGAATATTAAATCCCATCAGCAAGTGTACGATAAGATCGCTTCGCGCGTAGAGCAAGGTGTTGGCTCTGCGGCTAATTTGAGCCAAATATCAGGCCGTTTATCGCGCGCGACAGCGAGCTTAATTGCCGCGCAACACAACCTTGATAATGCCAATGCTCGCTATGTCTCACTAATTAACACGCCGATAAGTGATTTAATAGAACCTATTTCTGATCACAAAATGCTGCCGCTAAGCATTGTTGAACTGCTTGCTAATACCCGCCAAAATAATCCAAAGTTGACGGCGGCACAATTTGATATTGAGGCTAAGCAATTTAAGTTATCGAGTTTGGCGAGCAGCGATTATCCGACGATAAAACTAGAACTCAGTGGTGGCTTTAATAATAACCTCGATGGTATTAATGGTCATTCGAATGAAGCGTTAGCAATGGTTCGTTTAAATTACGACCTCTTTACTGGTGGTCGCGATGCGGCGCGTAAGATGCGCGGCGCCTATCAATTGAATGAATCTAAGGATAGCTATAAAAATACCTTACGGGAACTACAAGAGCAGGGACGATTGGCGTTTAACTCGATGAAATCGTTATCGCTGCAAATGGAATATATTCAAAGTCATGTCAAATCGAGTGAAACTACTCATCGTGCCTATCAAAAGCAATTTGAAATCAACAAACGCACATTACTTGATTTACTCGACAGCACCAACGAGTTATTTGAAGCGCGCCGTTCATTGCTCGAGCTTAAATATAATCAGCTTTATGCGCAATATCGAGTGCTACACGCCAATGGTACCCTGCTTGAGAGTTTGCGGGTAAACAGGCCAACGTTATGAGAGCATTCGCCGTTGTGATGGTGTTAGCGCTACAGGGGTGTACGCCGATGATCGTTCATACCAATCTCAATCATGATGCTAATTTGCAAGATAATGATAGTGATGGGGTGATAAATCAACGGGATGAGTGCGAACAAAGTGATTCACGTTATCAAGTCGATTCATTAGGTTGCACGCTGTATCAACATAGCGTGCAACACTATCTACTCGATATTAACTTTGAGCACGGCTCTGGTTATCTACATCCGCGCTATTACCCTGCGATAAAATCGCTGGCGCAAGTACTGACCGACAAACCAACGGTTAATGTCAATATTGAAGGACATGCGAGTAATCAAGGCACTAATCCCGATGTGAATTACAAGTTATCATTAAGACGGGCGAGGGTTGTGGCCAATGTTCTTATTTCAAAATATGCAATCGATAGTTCGCGAGTCACGGTGATTGGGCGTGGTGCAATGGAGCTAAAAGCGGTTGGCGATAATAGCGTTAGCCATCAGCAGAATCGCCGTGTTAACGCCATTTTGAACGATAAGTCACCACTTGAGAAACCCAAGTGGCATTAGCACCGTTATTCGTATGCCAGTGGATCAGTTATGTTATTGAGCTTAAACGCTTCAAGACGTTCTTGGCATGATCCACACTGGCCACAGGCTTTTTCACGTCCATTGTAACAAGTCCAAGATTGACCATAGTCCAACCCCATCCGTAAACCATCTCGTAATATACCGATTTTGTCTTGTTTAATGTAAGGCGAGACGATATCAACGGGATCGTAATTAGCGATCTGAGAGACATCATTCATCTTTTCAACAAACTCAGGTCGGCAATCAGGATAGATAGCGTGATCGCCGCTATGTGCGCCGTAATACACCGCACGCGCGTCAATCGACACCGCGTAAGCAATCGCCATCGACAAAAGCACCATATTTCTATTTGGCACCACCGTAGATTTCATGCTGTCTTCTTCGTAGTGACCCTCTGGAATATCGATGTCGCTAGTTAATGAAGAACCAGTCATTAGTTGATTGATCGCTGAGATATCAACTACCTTGTGCGATATGTTCAATTCCTTACAGACATCAGCAGCGTATTCAATTTCTTTGCTATGGCGCTGGCCATAATTGAAGGTTAACGGATAAACATCCTTACCTTGTTCTAGGGCTTTGTGGAGTACGGTAAATGAGTCCATACCACCTGAGTATATAACGACAACTTTTTCTTTCATCTTGCTTGTATCTCGGATATAACGTATAAACGCCATCTTACGCGAACTTAGAGTAAATGAGTATGACCAAGCTACCACTAAATGAAATTTTTGAATCGATTCAGGGCGAAGGCTCATTTACCGGTGCACCCTCTATTTTTGTTCGATTACAAGGCTGTCCTGTTGGCTGTGCCTGGTGTGATACCAAACACAGTTGGTATCTTAGTGAAGAGCATAAAACCGACTTTAACGCGGTCGTTGCTAAAGGTGGTGATGGTGAGTCATGGTGTGACACAACCGTGGAAGAGCTTGTCGAACACTTGTTGAGCTATAAAGCACGTCATATTGTGATCAGTGGCGGCGAACCATGCATGTACGATTTAGTGCGGTTAACTGACGCGTTAAACGAAAATGGCTTTAGCTGTCAGATTGAAACATCGGGTACGTTTGAAGTGAAAGTTAACGCGAAAACCCATGTTACCGTGTCGCCTAAAATTGCGATGAAAGGGGGCTATGAAATATTGGATCAAGCACTCATTCGTGCTAATGAAATTAAGCACCCAGTGGCAATGACCAGACATATCGAAGAACTCGATACCTTGTTAGCTCGTCTATCTACTCAACAGTTAGCTCAAAAGAAGATTTATTTACAGCCGATTAGTCAGCAACAGCGTGCAACTCAGTTGGCCATCGATACCTGTATCGAACGTAATTGGTGGCTGTCGATTCAAACCCATAAATACTTAGCGATTCAGTAGTGTTAAGTAATAAGCAAGAGCTGGTGGCGTTAGCGAATGCAACGATGCCATTTGGTAAGTATCAAGGACAATTGTTGTTGAAAATTCCTGAGCGCTATTTGATTTGGATTATTGGTCAAGAAATAGCGCAAGGTAAATTGGGGATTCAGCTTGGTCAAATGATGGAAATAAAACTTAATGGCCTAGAATCGATACTTGAGCCATTAGTGCGAGCTCGATATTAAGATTTCTTTGCTAGCTCATTATATTCAATTTTAAGCTTATCTAGGCGCTTCTGATGCGCCGCTGACATTTTCATACCATTGAGTGCACGAAGGCTATCCTTACATTCTGTCATTAATGCTTTTGCGTATTTCTTATGGCTCTGCATCAGTTTTATTTGTGCCTGCAGTACGTTCAAGATAGCGCCTGAGCTTACCGGTGACAGTTTTAACGCGTCATTGAACAACTCTAACGCTTCGCTGTTATTTCCTTCACTATAAGCTTGAATCCCTAATCGGGTTATTTGTTTAAATTGAGTTTGCTGCTCGGTAATATCATCTTGACCTAGCTTAGCATTTATCCGATTGGTCAAAGACGAATCTGCTGGTAATTCCTTGGCAAATTTATCGACTAATTCAAAATCATTAGCATTGGCGAGCGTTATGCAAGTATCGGCCAATAGTTCTGGTGGCAACTGCCAATTATCATCTTCATCACAAAATGAATGAATAGCACTCATTAAGGTCTTTTTAGACACTAATAGGTCGCCTTTCGCCGACTGGAACTGAGCTTGGACCACGCCTTCAATGGTAGAAAATTGATAGTCTAGATTACGGCCTTCTTCTTGTTTTGCACGATATAGGGCGGTATTGAGTTCGTTTTGTAGCTTGGTATATTCTTTGGTCTCTTCGCATAGCTCCGCCATATCAATAATACTGCGGGTGTAATTGAGCAAGTTGTCAGTGCCGGCATGCACGGAACGGCGACTTAAAATCAGTAACTGGGCGTAGCTCTCTTTGACTAGGTTTAAATCGTTATCTTTAACCGCGATTTCAATCATGGTTTGATGGCGAGTCATTGAGTATGGCGAAAGGTCGATACTTCTGCTTAGGGTTTTCTTCGCTTGATCAAGTTGATCTGCCGCTAACTGAATTTTTGCCAATAAATCGAGCGCTTCGACATTATTTTGATTGTTCTTTAGCAGTTCTTGTAGCAAGTTTTCTGCGACCGAGATATTCTCTAAACCGAAATGTGCCCGGGCAAGCGAGACCGTAGCCCATGGAATGCTGCGTTCTTTGAGAATAGCCGTTAAATTGGTAACAACTTCCTGATATTGCTGCTCAATACACATAAATTCCGTCATCATCTGAATAATAAATGGGGTGTGACGGCTTTTTTCTTTGATTAACTGTTTCGAGTGTTTGATAGCTTGCTGGTAATCTTTCTTGTCAACGCATTGATAGATTTGGCTCATTGTTTGACGCTTCGCCCAGGCACGGCTTAAACGGACATCGAGTAAGCGTTGCGAGAATGGCTTTATAACATAGTCATCAGGTGCCATTTCCATGGTGCCCAATACTATTGCGCGATTAGTTTCTGCTGACACCATCATAAAGACACAGCTGGGAGAGATAAGGCGCAGCGTTCTTAATTCTTCTAACAACTGACGGCCGTTTTTATTACCAAGGTTGTGTTCGACAAGAAGTAAGTCGTAGCTTTTGCTACGACATTGTTTTACAGCGGCTTCGCCATTGTCACAAAAATCGATATATTCAACACCAAAGTTGGTCAAAATACCTTTCATCATGATCTGAAAAGGTCGTTGAGGGTCAACCAACAAAACTTTTAGTTTTGAATAGGGGATTTTATCCACTGGCTTCAAACGATTATCCTTAACAGGCGCAATATATTAATTGATTATAATATAAGAGTTAGGGGCCATTAATAAAGCTTTATATTGGTATTAAATGTAATTAGCAGAGGTTTTTCTATTGAGAGTGATTTCAAGAATTTTAATACGTGGATTATTTTATAACTGAAACGAGATTAGACAAGAACTTGAATGGTGGAGGGAGGTGGATTCGAACCACCGAAGGCTGAGCCGTCAGATTTACAGTCTGATCCCTTTGGCCACTCGGGAACCCCTCCACTCAAGTGCGAGCGCATCATAGTGCAGTTAATTGCGAAGGTAAAGCTTTTTTAATGATTTTTTGGCTAAAGTTTTCATATTGTTAGCCGATAGCTTTAATAATCTATATTATTGTGTGAAATTTGATGACAATCGCTTCTTTAGTCACCAGTGAGTTACAACTGGGGCAACAACTTAATCGCAGCATTGAAACCGGTGATGGTGCCGATTTTTCATTGCTATTAGCGATGTTGTCTAAAGATGTCTGTGATCAAGACCAATTTCATTTTGAGCAACAACAGTCGAAGCTGCAATTCGGCTCTGTAATACCTGAGGTTGGCAGGGCACAACACTTAGTGGGTAGTGAGGATGATGAGGGACAATCATTGGCTTTAGGCCAACTAGCGCAAGAGCAAGGTGTTCTTGCGGTCAGACTAAGTCATTGTCTTAACCCTGAAGCACTAAGTTTCAAGTTAGACCGACGCCACGATATAGATACTCAGGTTTTTGATAATTTAGATAGTCATACTGCGGCGAAATTTGTAGGTCAGCTAAACGAAAAATCCAGTCCCAAAATTACTCCGAAAATCAATCTGGCTAATTTACTCAATGCACAACAGCAATATGCTGCGTGTCTTATTGACTAGGGTCTGTTTATCTTAGTAGCTTGTTTTTGCAGCGAGTTGTTTGGGTTTTCTACAAGGCAGAGCCTATGTGGTGTAGCTGGCTACACGAATAGGCGATAACGCCGTAGAAATCTCAAACAAACGCTGCCCGAAGGGTTCAACTAGAGGCGC
>Ga0209291_1002249_pt1 | contig 15881 bp, 13 predicted proteins | sample GOMGulsemesocosm_FD_184633 | JGI IMG/M metagenome (GOLD analysis project Ga0209291, IMG submission 184633) | Methane-oxidizing microbial communities from mesocosms in the Gulf of Mexico - GOM9B Gulf of Mexico (SPAdes) (version 2) | ecosystem: Environmental > Aquatic > Marine > Cold seeps...
CAAACTCTATCCAAAGTGCTTCCATTTGCGCCGATTGGGGCGAGGGAAGCAAACCAAACAGTCGCTTGGCTGCAGCTAACTCTTTCTCTTCTTGCGCTGATTGTAATGCCTCGCTTTCAAAAGCAAATAAATCACCCGCATCAATTTCAACAATATCGTGAATCAATAACATTGAAGTGACTCTTTGGATATCCACTTTTTGTTCTGCATATTCATGTAAAATTTGTGCGCTGAGCGCAATGTGCCAACTGTGTTCAGCACTATTTTCTTGTCGATTATTATCAGACTTAACCATCGTTTTACGATAAACAGCCTTTAAACGGTCAATTTCAAATATAAAATCAAGCTGACTTTCTAAGTTTTTCTGCATATTAATACCCCCTACACGCCTGTGAAGTCTAAAGCGCAAAGACGCCCCACAGCAAATTTAATAATATCCCCCTTATACATGATATCTAGTATAAACGTCATCGTTTCGAGGCAAGATTTAAACTTTATGTAAATATAGTAAAGGTGTAAGAGCTGCTTAAGAGGTAAAAAAAAAGCAACCCAAATGGATTGCTTATAAATGACAAGAACCGTGTTTTTTCCTGATGTAATAATTACATCAGGAAAAAAGTGAAGTTAACTTGATAATAAATATCGAGTTACCTTGCGAGCAAACAAATAGTACCGCTAATGATAATGATTTGCAATAGCAATCCGGAGTTTTTTTGTATTATTTTTGCCCTCCTTTATTTCTTACTAAAAGTTAACTTTAACGAGAACTTATCGCCATTACAGTCTTTTTTAACACATCTTTAAAGGGGTTGTCGGTGCTTGGCACTACAAACAAATGCGGTTGTTAGTCGTTTTACTATAACTTTACTTGCCAGCAACTTGCAAAGGCACTGGCCAACACTGTGTTTGCTGGTCTGTGATAAAACCTTTTGGAAGTATCTTGCATAAATGCACAGAAAAAATTAGGGACTAAATCCCATGTTCCTTCACAAATAAAGTGGCTTTGTTGAGTGAAACTTTCTTTAGTTTAACCTGAATCCGTGATTTCAAAGCGAGAACAGAGTGTAAGATATTGATTTTACGGTGGAATAGAAAAATCTTAGCTGCACCACTAGGTTCAGTGGGTATTTTTCTAACCGCTGTGGAATCAAGAGCTTGCGCTATGTAGTGCTGTGAAGTCACTGATTCAGGTTTAAGTAATAACAAACAGTTAAGCGAATAGCGGTGAGTTATTGTTGCAAGAATCAAAACTTTCACAGTAAAATTGGCGCTGTTAAAACTATATAAGCTAATCTTTTATGAGTCATTTTTTTGAAATCCACAGAGCTACCGACCAATGGGGTCAAATCCACGTCCTCAGTGATAGCTACAACTACTATTTAACCTTCGGTTCTGGCGGGCAGCAAAGCGGCATGCAAGTCAATCAACCCGACAGACTACTATTCCAATACACTCAATCGATGATGCTTGGGGCACTATTTTGCCCTAAGGCCGAGTCAGCACTTTTATTGGGATTAGGGGCTGGCTCTCTCGCTAAATCTTTACTTGTCTATGATGAGAACATTCAGATAACGGCCGTGGAACTGCGCCAACAAGTGATAGACATTGCACACAACTGGTTCCATTTGCCCAAAACACCCCGCATGAACGTCATCACAGGCGATGCTTTTAATTACATCAATAACCACCCACCGAAGAGCGATTTACTCTTTGTTGATTTGTATTTAGACAACGGTATCCAAAGTTCACTCTCTAGCGAAAAGTTTGTTCAAAATTGTTATGATGCGCTCAATGACCAAGGCTGTTTAGTGCTCAATCTTTGGGATGAGGGTAAAGGCTATGTGCCTTTTAATTTAAGCTTGATAGAAGAAATATTTACCTCTCAATCCCTTATGTTAGTGACGGACGAAAGTAATATTATTGTTATTACTGGCAAGAATTTTCAGCCAGATCCACACCCAAGAAGATTACAGCCTATTGCCAAAAAAATGGGTAATCAGTTAGACATTCCACTGCAAAAACTGCTCAATCAACTGCAAGTTAGAAATTAGCTTTATTACTAGTGACTGCCTATTGTTTAGATTAAACGATTTCATGATGAGGGAGCCTGTGCGAGGCTCCTATTGTATGAACTAGCGCTGTGTACAGAGAGTTGCATCTCTACTAGATAGTGATACCATTATTTGGACGAACTGCTTTCCAATATTTTTTACGCCAGTAGATATTATCTAACGCTGATATTTTAACGCCTTTTTTTTCTGAAACATGCATAAACTTATTACCGTTTACGACAACACCCACGTGCCTCACTGTACGAGAGGTTTTAAATAATACCAGATCGCCCGGCAGCAACTCGCTTTTATCGACATTGTATCCCAAAGTAGCTTGCCCTAAGGTCGTGCGCGGGACATCAACATTAAAAACACTTTTGTAGGTATTTCGCACAAACGCAGAGCAATCAATACCGTTACGGCTATTCCCACCTAAGCGGTAAGGAGTGCCTTCCCAGTCACTATAATAACCCAGCAATTGCTGTTCAACTTTGATTAATGGGGAAGAGGGTATTCCAATGCTGCTCTGACCAACAGTAGTCGCTTGTTTGGCACAGCCAACCAGCAAAAGAAATGTGGCTAAACAGCCAATTTTAGTGAGGGTAATCGCTCTTGTAAAAATCATATTCTATAACCGTATATCTGTACTTGTTTATGTATTCCATTGAGTCATCAGCATTACTTGAACAGCTGATCTTCCCTATCAACAAGTAACCAAGGTCAAAAATCAACCACTTAACCCCTTTTAATGGATCGAAGAATAGTATAAAAATAATAAAATTAAAAGATTATTCAACTTATTAATAACTCAAAGGCTTAATAAGTGGCAGTAAAAAAGCTTTATAGGTCTTTTCGTCTTGTTTGCAAGTTGTGTATCTAGCGAACGACATTGACAGAGCAGTCTGTTAAAATGCCATTATTATACATATCAGAGATTCCATACTGTGTTTCAAGAACATCAATTGCACGACCGTTTATTAAAAGCCCTTAGCGCACTTAATTTTGACACCCCAACGCCGGTACAAGAAGCCACTTTAAGTGACACGCTTGCTGGCCGCGATGTATTAGTCACGGCTGAGACGGGCAGCGGTAAAACGGCTGCATTTCTAGTCCCATTACTCGACAGATTACTGACTTCTAAAGCCCCAGGTTATGAAGCGCGCGCGCTAATACTAACTCCCACTAGAGAGCTCGCGCTGCAAGTTTCAAATCATTTGGAACAACTGGCGCAGTTTACTTTTATCAAAGGGGATACCGTTTGCGGTGGTGAAGAGTTTAAACCACAAGCGGCCAGATTACGTAAAAATCCAGACATTTTAATTGCCACGCCTGGGCGTTTGATCGACCATCTAGATAAAGGCACTATCGATTTATCGGACATTGAAGTACTTATTCTCGATGAAGCCGATCGTATGATAGACATGGGGTTTGAAGAAGATGTAAGCCGTATCATCAACAGCTGCCCAAGCGATAGACACAGTATGTTGTTCTCGGCCACCCTTGCACATGACAAGATGCCTGCGTTTATAAAGACAACTTTAACTGATCCTGCAGTTCATCAGCTTAATAGCCACCGCGAAGTACACCAGAAAATCAACCATCAAGTCATTACCGCAACAGATGGTGATTTAAAAGACAAGCAGCTCATCTCGCTGCTGCACAAAGAGCCTTATGAAAAAGCCATTGTTTTTACCAATACTATCGTTGAAGCCGCACGACTTAATGGTTACGTGCGTCGTTATGGTATTCGCGCCGGTGTTATTCATGGTGATTTAACCCAAGAGCAACGTAAACACGTTATCAACTTACTTCAAACTGGCACTTTAAAGATCCTTATCGCTACCGATGTTGCAGCGCGGGGCATCGACATAAAAGGGGTCGATTTAGTCATCAATAGAGATATGCCTCGAAGCGGCGATGACTATATTCACCGCACCGGAAGAACTGGCCGGGCTGGCACACAAGGACGCGCGGTATCGCTGATAAACCCTAGTGAATGGAATTTAATGGCCGGTATTGAACGCTATTTAAAAGCCAAATTTGAGATGCGCAAGATCCCCGGATTAGAAGGCAGCTACACAGGCCCTAAAAAACTAAAAGCGTCAGGTAAAGCAGCGGGTTCTAAAAAGAAAAAGATCGACAAAAAACTGGCCGTCAAGGCTGGCAAGAAAGCCCCTAGAGATAAGAAAAAAGTAAAGAAGCGCACCGCACCGGTCATTATCGATGATGGTATGGCGCCGTTTTCACGTAAAAAGTAACACACTTAATACGCAAAACATGTTGCAGGCATTAGATCGCTATAATGGCAATCAAAAGCCTGCAGCCTTGCGCATCATGAGTGACTGGTTCGTTCTTCTAACTCGAACATATGCTGGTGTAAATAAGGGATTAAACGATTAATCGGTTTGGGCTCTAACAGCCAATTCCCCTGTAAATAGTGGCAATCTAATTCTTTAAGCTGCTCAGCCACCGCTTGTGTTTCCACGCCTTCTGCGACGACCACTTTACCGAGCGATTTCGCCAAGGTCAGTACTACCTCCACCAGCGTTCTATCCTTAGGGTTGTTCTTCATTCCCTGAATGAGGCTCGAGTCTATTTTTAAAATATCGGCAGGATAATTGCGCAAATAGTTAATGGCCGAATGCCCTGTACCAAAATCATCTATTGCAAACTGCACACCCATTTTTCGCATGGCCGTTACAACATTCATGCGCACTGACTTTTTATCCATTAACAGTGCCTCAGGTATCTCAAAGATAAAGCGATCGCCAGTGACAAAATTCTCGCTTAAAATACGCTTCCACCGCTCAAAAGCACGAGTTGAATAATACTCACTAATCGAGTGGTTTATCGCAATCTTAACGTTGATATCCCCTTCGCTGAAACTGCGAATATCACGACATGCTTGGCTAAACGCCCAATTACCGATCTCCCTGATTGCGCCTGTTCGCTCAGCAACAGGTATAAACTTATCGGGCATCACCAAACCATTTTTAGGATGATTCCAGCGAATAAGCGCTTCACAAATATCTACGTTCTCAGTCTCTACGTTTAATACTGGTTGGTAATATAGTTCAAACTCACCGGCTTCTAAACCTCTCAGTAAGTCTTGATGGATAAGCAAATAACTGTCAGCTTGCTCGCGCATCCCCTCATTAAAAAAGAAGTGCCGATTACGTCCAGCTCTCTTAGCCGCGTACATCGCTTGGTCTGAATGATATAATAGAGCGGGCGCATCGTCACCATCTATGGGATACATGGCTATTCCCATACTCAAGGTTAAGAAATGTTGCTGCCCTGCAAACTCTATCGGTTGCTGTAATTGCTTTTTCAATTTATCCGCTAGCAAATCCGCTTTTATTACATCGTCTACTTCGTGCGCCACATAGACAAATTCATCTCCAGATATGCGCGCGACCAAATCAGTGCTTTTTGCGGCCATTTCTAAACGCGCAGAGAACTCAGTAAGAATAACATCACCAGCACCTTGCCCTAGCTGATCATTGAGGTGTTTAAAATGATCGATATCCATAAAGAATATAGCAAAGTCAGATTGCTCTCGCTGCGACTCTTCAATCAACTCTCGCAGGCGTCTTGAAAAATGATAGCGATTTGGCAAGCCTGTCAGTAGGTCATAATTAGCACGATATGCTCCCGCCCTAACATCCACACTGCGCTGCTGGTAGGCGCAAATAAATCGATGGCTACTCACCGCGAGGAAAACAGAAAGCGCCAATGCGCCTAGCCACCCCCAAATGCTTTGCTCTAACGATCTCTCTTTAAGTACTGTCTCGATTTGCCAATTGACATCAGCGAAACTGACCTTTAATTTGTAGCTTTTAGTATCTTCAAAATCTGCTGCTTTGCCTAGTTCAAACAATTTATCTCTGGTATTTGCATCTAACGATATTAATCTAAAAGGTTGTAGCTTGAGCTTGTCGCGGAAAATTTCAGACTTGAGATAGTGATATAAATCTAGCTCAAGCATGAGCAGATCTTGATTGATAATTGTGCTGTTAATCGCAGTGCTTGAATACAGTCGCTGATAAAGCACTAAGCTACTTTGTTGTTGAGCGCTAGAATCTGTGTATTCAATGAGAAAGCCTTTTTCCTTGCCAAACTTCTTTAATAACTGATTTTCAACCCGCATCCCGATTAGATTTTGATTCAATCCCAGCGGGTACACATTAGCGACAGTGTTACCCCGGGTTAAAGCCATAAGTTTTATATAAGGGTGCCTTTGCGCGAGCGGTTCAGCAAGATCTCTAAACTTCTTATTCGACATTTTCTGCGTCGTACTTACCGCTAAATGATATTGATGCAATATATCCCTATTGTCAGAGATAAAGTCTCCTAGTAGGCTTTGCACCATGTTAGCTTGAGTAATAACCTCAATTTTGTCGGTAGCCGCATGTTTCTCGTTTAATACATACAAGAACATGCCCAAAGCGATCATTGCGAGCATGCCAATAATCGTTGCGAAAAAGAGCGGCCCGTGCGGCTTAATCAATAGATTTTCTACCGCAGTTGCACCCCCAACTGATGAAGTGGTCTCTACTTCCGTACGTATAGGTCTGCGTTCTATACTTTGCATAATTGCACTTGTCGCTCTGTCATTATTACTTAAAAACATGTGAACATGTCAGAGTACTTTAGGCGAAGGCTCTATCGTAATATATGTGTCGAGTTCAGACTAACTGAATCATCGAGAATATATGATCAAGGTACCTTTTACGCCTAAAAGTAACTATTGAATCATGTACCTTAGATTATAGATGGCATTTAAATAAATGTAATAAAGATACTCGCTCTTTAAAGCACTTTATCTGGATTCATGATGTTTTTTTGATCTAGTGCTCTCTTTACCAGCGTCATGATCTTTTCCGCTACTGGTAGCTCTTACACAATATAGGATTTTTTACCCAAACCAATAAGTACAAGTACCTTCCATATCAAGTGCTCGATTGACTAGGCGGTGGTTAAAACATTCCACTCATTCCATCTCCTGCTTATCTTTATGGAACACGTAAAGCGCCGCATGAAAGTTTCCGTCGCCAACATGACCAATAATAGGCATGCTTATTCCTATCGTCACTATGTCGGCTTTTGTTTCTATTATGTATTGAGTTAATTTCAATATAGGCACGCAGGTATCCATCGACAACCTCTTTGATACAGGGCGCTGTGCCAATGCCGTGTTTGAAAAATAATGCCTTGGGCTTCAGAGTTTATTGCGATCTTCTGTTTTTAAAGCCCATTGAAAATCGCTGCTGCCTGTTCTTTGGCAAATGCATCGCTACCGCGAAACTTTAGAAACAAATGCGGTGTGAGCGCATATGTTAAATCACGATGATCATTGATGGTTTTGATGGTTTTGATGGTTTTGATGGTTTTGATGGCCGTTTCATCTAACAGCTCAAGCGAGCATTAGGCACTCCCATCTAAATAGTATTAATCACACAATTGACGGCCCCCTCTAATCTTCAAACGCACAAACAGCACAGGCGATGCATTCTGGAATGGGGGTATTTTAGTATGGTTTCACAAATCACTCCTAATGCACCGTCTGATCAGACAAACAGCCGGGTTAAATCATTCCCGCGGCAGTTTTAACAACCTCAGGCATTTAGGCTATGGTGCATTTTTTATCTTCTGTGTTGCAATTAATGCCAGTGCTTAACTGTTTTTTGCTGTGCTATTTTAGCCTCTTTCAAACGTACGGAGAGAGATAATGCCACATCAACCTATCCATATAACCCCCGGTTTTAATGCGTTACTGGAAGGGGAACAGCAAATATCGAATGCCCCATTAATTGAATTTAACAATGGTCAAACTTGCATTCCCCAACACTATCTAACATTTTCACACACGCGAGAAAGTGTCGAGAAGATCATCCTCGACATTGAGTATAGTGATAACTTTCCGATCTTTGTCTGTGAGGAAAATAAACAAATATATATTCAAATTGGTATTATCGGAACAGATAATTACGCCAGTAAACATAACCAAACAACGACCAAAATTGTCTATGGTCGAAAATGGCGGGTAGAGCCACAACTGCCAACTTCTGAGATTATTCAAACTGTCTATTTAGCAATTGTTATTGCCAGAGAGCATGAAGTTAGAGAACTATTTAGAATCGAGTATTTAGGTGCCTTTACTACCCCATTTAACAATCATCACGACTTACCAGCACTCGCTCACTTAAAAGAGGTATTCAGCCAACAAAGCGAACAACAAGCAAGCAAGTCTGAGGTCAAATATATCTTATCAAAACTGAGCTACAACCAGTCTTCATTTGAATTAATACTCATGCAGCGCTTGCCTAGTCAAAGATGGTTATTTGAAATTCGAATCACTCAGAGCCATTGCTCAAATACAACGGGTCTTTACTCAGGAAAAGATATTGAGTTAGCATTTTTATTGAAAGACTGCTCAATTAACTCCCTATTACACGAGATAATGGCACAGCTATTAGTCGTTTCTCGCACTCATGTAGAAGAGAATTTCTGTTACCAAGGCTTTAAACGTTTTAGTCATTCTAATGCTGTACTCACCTTCTCTAAACTATCAATAACAATGCGTAGAAAGCCCCATAACAATGTTAATGATACCTTCATTAAAGCCGTAAAAAGCAGCAATTACAGCATTGATAAAAGCCGTACCCCACAACAACAAAGCGGCCCTTTAGCAAAAAAAATTGCACGCAGTTTATCTATGCACTGTAATATTGATGGAATATTGCCGGAGTTAAAATACGAATAGCCTGCTTGTCTCTACCCTATAATGGTCAAGTTTGATGCTTTGTTATTTAAGCTGTTAACGCTTACCCTTGTATGTTATTCCCTTCAATGAGATCAGCATTTTCAAGCAGTTTTTTACTCATAAAATTCACAAAGGTTTGTACCTTCAAGCTGTCACGCAAATCGGGATGCCTAAGCACCCACAAATCATATTTCGATTCACTAATATAAGGCGGTATTCGAACTAAAAGTTCATCACTATCACCAATAAAACAAGGTAATACAGCAACTCCCATTCCTTCGCGGCAGGCACTGGCCTGTAGCATCGCACTAACAATTTTATGCTTAGACGATAGTCTGGGATACTCTTTTGCAATCTTGCCAGCTGGTCGGCGCATTTTATCATTCCAGCCTATCCAAGACTGACCTGCCAACCACTTTTCATCTAACATATTCTCTTTGCTGAGCGCACTGATGTAACAAGCGCGATGGACGTTCGCAAGTTTGCGACCGATCAAGTGTTCAGGTGGCTCATTGCAGAGCCTAAAGGCAACATCAGCTTCTCGGTTAGCTAGATTAAAAGCTTTAGTTGAATCGATTATTTCCATTTCAATCTCAGGATGATCCCTACAAAACTCAGCAAACCAAGGCATCAGCAAATCCTGTGCAATCACATCGGGCATGGTGACACGAAGCTCGCCACGCAAAGAGGAATCTTTGCCCGCTATCTTTCGCTGTACGGTATTAAGCCGCTCTTCTAAGTGACAAGCATCTTCAAAGATTTGGTTTCCCATCAAGGTTTTTTTATAGCCTTTGTGAGATCGTTCAAATAAACGCTGGCCTAAGTTTTTCTCAAAACTATTGATTCGTCTTGAAACGGTCGCATGATTGACATCTAAATGTATGGCTGCAGCACGGATTGAACCCGTGCGTGATACAGCGAGAAAATATTTAAGATCATCCCAATTCAAATAAGGCTCCATGGTTAATACAGGGTTAGCGAGTTCTAATATGATAAACAAAAGAGGTTTAAAAATGCAGGTAACTGGTGCGTTTATTGACCATTATTCCCAACAACTTGTTCAATTATTATAGTTTTGAACTCTACTTTGAGGAATATACCATGAATACATCGATAAATACTGGTGAGCTAATAAATGAAATTCACTTGGTTAGCAGTGAACAACCTATGATTATGGGTCAGTATGAGGTTAAAGCAAAACAAATCATCAACGCCGACATTACAAGTGCCTGGCAGGTACTGGCAGATTTCTACGATGTTTATACTTGGGTGCCCGGTGTTAGTAAATCATATGCTTTGAATGATTTTCCACTGGGGGTAGGTGCGGCCAGATACTGTAAACTCGATGATTTTGGCTCCATAGAAGAACATATAACCCACTGGGTCGATCAAATAGGTTTTGTTTATACTATCTCCCCGTTAGGGCCTTTGAATAATGCCGTCAGCCGTTGGTGGCTAACTCCCTTAGCTAACAAACAGACTCTGCTAGAGGTTACCCTGAAATACGACATTCGCTTTGGCGTTTTCGGTAAAATGATGCATAGGATTATCATGCGTAATAAATTAGAGAAATCTCTTCCTGATACATTATTCGCGGTAAAAAGAAAGGTGGAAGCTAATGCTAACAGATGTAACTAGATTACGTTGAAAAACGATCAGCCTTCAACAACTATTGAAGGCTGATTTTTATTAGCATACAAGATACTGCTTAAGCGTAAAAACTATCCCTGAATCCATTTTTCAAGCTCATCAGCCCCACCAATTAGCGTGCCATCAACAAATATCTGTGGGGTAGTGGCGGCACCTGATATCGCTTGCAAGCTAATATTACTCAATCCGTTTTCACCTAGATCAATTTCTTCAAAGCTTAAATTGTTTTGCTTCAAAAGCTTTTTCGCTCTAACACAATGGCCACAGCCCGCTTTCGAAATCATGCTAATACTTTTTGGCTTTTGCGCCTGTGGGTTAATGTGATCAAGCATAGTATCTGCATCTGATACTTCAAAAGGGTCGCCTGGCAAGTCTGGTTCGATGAACATTTTATCGATCTGACCATCACGTACCAGCATAGAGTAGCGCCAAGAGCGCTTGCCAAAACCAATCTCAGACTTATTCACCAACATCCCCATAGCATCAGTAAAATCACCATTGCCATCAGGAATAAACTGAATGTGCTCTGCTTTTTGATCAGCGGCCCATGCATTCATTACAAAAGTATCGTTTACAGAGATACAAATGATACGATCAATACCGTTTTTGGCAAAGGCAGATGCAAGCTCATTGTATCTCGGTAGGTGGCTGCTAGAGCAAGTCGGGGTAAAAGCGCCGGGGAGTGAAAATACAATGACGTTTTGCCCTTTAAACAAATCTGTCGTGTTCACTTTTTCCCATTGGTCATTGACGATTTGACTGAACTCAACCTGGGGGATCGCGCTTCCTTCAATATTTTTCAACATCTGTTTGTGCCTCTAATGTGTCTGTTTCGATTGAGATAATTATAGAAGCAAAGTTAAAATAACGATAATTGATTGATTTTATTATTCCAATAGATTTTAACTATGAAAGAAAAAAGGAATTAAATTTCGTGATGCTTAATTCCTTTTTCGGCTTGCTATATTTATCAATACTTGTGCGCGCTGCTTGTCATCCAACTCAGACCAGCTGGTAATTTCTGTCAGCGAGCGAAAACACCCAAGACAAATATCTAGGTCATCCAAACAGCAGTTTCTAACACAAGGGGAGGCTATTAATCGCTTGGCACTCCCTTTGTTTTCATTGATATCCATAGACCAACAAAGCTATCCAATAGGCTGGACTTTCATTTTCCCCACGCCCACTTCTATCACTTCGACCTCTGTGCCTTTCTCTAGAGAACTATCGCAAGAGACTTTCCAATTGATGCCAGAATATTGATGATGAATGACGGCCGTAATACTCAGGTCTTCCTCTAACCTAAAACGATGACCAATAAAATCATTAGTGACCGCTTTAGTATCCACCTTGTCTTGCATTCGCTTCAACGAAGGCCACAAAAGCAAAGAGCTAATACCTGTGACCACCACAATGCAAATTAAAGTATTGGTCAGGTTCGGCTCCATCAGTTCCAAGAAAAAAACCAAACCAGTGGCAATACAACCCAGTCCTAAAAAGAACAAAAAGAAGGTTGAGAAGCCCAGTACCAATACTTCTAAGACCAGTAGACCAAGCCCCAATATAAGAAGGGATTCAGCCATATTTTGGGAGAATATATCCATTAATTACCTTTATTTAGTGTATTGATAATAGTCATGGCTTGAGCGACCATGCTCGATGTATCGGTGGCTGCATCCGGCAGCAATACTACGGTTGATTCTTTAGCAATTGCCTGCTTGGCTTCAATCGCTTTAGAGGCAAGGTCCAATTGAATGGCTTTCTGGCCCTCTTCTGTTTTCGCAGCATCGCCCACTGTGATCAGTGCTTCAGCTTGTGCAGATGCAACCGCGACAATCGCTTTCGCCTCACCTTCTGCTTTAAGTACTTGCTCAGCTTTATCTGCTTCAGCGGCAAGCACTTGCGCCTGTTTTTGACCTTCAGCGACATTGATCGCCGATTGTCTATCACCTTCAGATTCTAATATTTGCGCACGCTTTACACGCTCTGCTTTCATTTGCGCTTCCATCGCTTCCATTATCGTCGCTGGCGGCACAATATCTTTGATCTCATAACGAAGCACTTGAACGCCCCAAGGTTCAGAAGCGATGTTGATAGACTCAACGATATTTAGATTTAACTTGTCACGCTCTTCAAAGGTTTTATCCAGCTCCATTTTACCAAGTTCAGAACGCATGGTCGTTTGCGCTAATTGCACCACAGCAAAACTGTAATCTTCAACACCGTAGGTCGCACGATACGGATCTAGCACTCTAAAATAGAGTACTCCATCAACGGTTAATGTAATATTATCACGGGTGATAGCTCCTTGACTCGGCACATCAACCGCTTGTTCTTTTAGCGATCGATCAGCGGCAATTTTATCGACAAAAGGCATTATAAAATTCAAACCTGCCTCTTTATTTGAGCGAAACTTACCAAATCTTTCAATCACATAAGCCCTATTTTGCGGTACAAATATAATTGACGACTTCATTATCACTAAAAGTAATACTAAAACGACAAACGGCCATGTGAATACAAAATTCAATAGCATCTCGATCAATACGTCCATTTTTTCCTTTCCTTATATGTGCAGAGTGTTCTGCGTAATTTAAATAAATTCGGATATCAACGTAACTTAACAAGTGAAGTGGTTATACTGACATCTTTAAACAATGCTAATGGTCTTTGATATTTTCCATGACCACAAAGGTACTGCTTTGCAATACAAAAGGTAGATTAGACAACGTTTCCCCAAGAAACTTACGATAACTTTCCATATCACTGGTTCGCACTTTAATCAGATAGTCAAAATTAGCCGCTATCATGTGACATTGCTCTACTTCTGGTATCTTGCGAATTGCTTGATTAAACGCTTCTAACGCTTTGGTCTTGGTATCTGACAAAGTCACTTGAACAAAGGCAACATGTGACTCTCCTAGCTTAGCTCTGTCTACCAACAAACTGTAACCAAGTATATAACCCTGTTTTTCCAGCTTATCCATGCGCACTTTACAGGGGGTTTTAGAAAGACCTACTACATCGGCAAGCTCTGTCACACTGATACGCGAGTTCTTTTGCAACTGTCTAATAATTGCCTTATCAAACTGATCTAATTTACTCATCTTTAAACCATATTGCGATTTATGAAATAATCTCTCTAATACGAACTTATAAATATTCAGTATAAAGAAAGCAGCCCACTAATATCAGTGGGCTAGCGCTTGATAACAGGTAGTGATGCTGCGCAAAATATCATCACTACCTTCCACTAACCTCCGCTATCTTTGAGGTAATTCGGGATAAAGATAACAGACTCTGATCTTTCATCCGCCGCTTTATCTTGAGCGGGATAGTCAGAATTGCATGAGCGTATAAATCCACCTTCACGATACAAACCCACATCTCTGAGCAAATCATCACTTAGATGTTCCACGCCTTTGTAAGAGTTTGTTGTAAATAGTAAATTATTCAGCGCTTGATAGCTATTAATGGCGAACTTTAAAATAGTCATTATTATATCTCTCTAGTAAGCTTTAGAGAGCAGTAACGACAATAGAGATAACACTCAATGCCGCACTGTCTCTGCGGCATTTATGTTCAAATTAGAGTGAAATTTTTATTTCCAAACTAGAACCCAATGCCCACACGCAGATATGTTTAGGTGTTCGTGACACCGAATAACAATTTTGCACGTTAATTTGCATTAGATAAGTAGTCATTATTTTCACAATAATAAGTTTATGGGAAGTCTCAATTGAGACGATTAAATACTAACCTAGTTTTGATATAAAAAACAATGCCCTATCAAAAATAAATACTCCGACTTTTTCCTAATAACTATTTAGAAATTTACGTACATGCACTCATTTTCATTGCTTACATGAACATAGGTACTTAGGATTTGTCTGGAACAAATTTCTGCAATGCCATTGCGCTATACCGTACATCCTGTACATATGTGCTCTTTGGCATCCATGCCACCGCTCTATACCGTACATCCTGTACATATGTGCTCTTTGGCATCCATGCCACCGCTCTATACCGTACATCCTGTACATATGTGCTCTTTGGCATCCATGCCACCGCTCTATACCGTACATCCTGTACATAAAAAAGGCGATAACCTCGCGGTTATCGCCTTTTTAATTGCTACTTCTTATTATACTACTTGCGAATAACATTACCTTTATCATGCGCTGTAGCACTTATAGGAGAGTTTTTCTGAATGTATTCTTTTAATACATCCGCATCGACAAAACCACTGTTTACATAAGCAGCGTGCTTATTCAATGCCGGGTACTTATCACCTCCCGATGCAATATAACTATTAATGGCCATACGGTAGTTCTTAGCAGGGTCTATAGCTTGCCCCTTGATAGCTGCACTTTTTAACTCGCCCTTTTCAATCACTAGGTCAACGCCGGCAAACTGAGCAAATGCACCGCTATCAATTGGCTTGGATGATACTGCGCTCAGGTAGTCCATCAACTCTGTACCATTAAGCTCAACAAAGCTGACTACATTGGCAAAAGGCTGTACTTTCAGTACATCTTTATAAGTAATATCCCCTTTCACAATACTATCGCGAATACCACCGGAGTTCATAACCGCTAAGTCTGCGCCTACTTTCTCCATTTGCGCTAATGCAATTAGATGGCCCATGTTAGTTGGCTTAAAGCGAACCTGATCTCTGTCGCCTTCAAGCTTTTCATCAACTGAGCCAATTTTTTGTTGTAGCTGCTCTTGACCTTGCTCTTGAAACGGCTTCAAGATAGCTTTTAGTTCTGCATCTTCAGCAATTTCGTCCGCGATATGCACACGTACTTTTTTACCTTCAGCATTCTTAACTTTCTTCTTTAAATTGACCGGAATCAACTGGTAACTCAACAAGCTAAGTTCACCATTTTTAAATTCTAGATCCGCACGACCAACATACTTGCCCCACTCGTGAGCTTGCATAATCAATGTGCCATTTTGCACATCAGGCATACATGCCATACCCGCTTTATACTTGGTGATTAAGGCACCTTGTGCATCCGCGCAAACAGGATCTTGAGAGTGACCACCAATGATCATATCAATACCGGAAACACTGCGAGCAAGAGTCACATCTCCCGGTGCATTTATACCAAACTTAGCATTTTGGTAGTGACCCATGTGAGTAGCAGCAATGACGATGTCCGCTTTGCTATTTAGTTCAGGGACTAATTTTTTGGCTTCTTCAACAGGCGTTGTAAATGAAATCCCGCCCATAAACTCTGGGTTTCCGAGCTTTTTAGTATCATCTGTTGTCAGTCCCATAACCGCAATACGTAAAGCACCTTTCTCAAATACTTGATAAGGTTTAAATAGACGCTTGTTAGTGCTGCTGTCATAAATATTGGCCGCTAGGAAAGGGAAATCTACCCATGATTCCTGCTTGCGAATAA
>Ga0209291_1002250_pt1 | contig 15877 bp, 12 predicted proteins | sample GOMGulsemesocosm_FD_184633 | JGI IMG/M metagenome (GOLD analysis project Ga0209291, IMG submission 184633) | Methane-oxidizing microbial communities from mesocosms in the Gulf of Mexico - GOM9B Gulf of Mexico (SPAdes) (version 2) | ecosystem: Environmental > Aquatic > Marine > Cold seeps...
TGATCACCACTTTGCTGCAACATATCCATAGATGACTGGATCGGTAGTCCCGCACCAACCGTGGCGTTATATAACCAATGGCATTCATTATCACTAAAGCTTTGCTTAACCCGATTATAAAACTCACAGCTTGCTGCCCCGGCAAATTTATTGGCGGATATCAGGTGGAAACCGTGTTGGGCAAATTCAGGATAATAATAACTAATTGCTTCACTGGCAGTAATATCAATAATCACCAATTCATCAAATGGGTGCAACGCAAGATTGGATAATAGCTGCTCCCAGACAAACGCCTCTGGTTGGAAGTTATCAAGTACCGTTGCGGCATCCAAGCCATTAAAGTCTAATACCCCGCCCTGTGACCCATATACACCACACAAGCACAACTCGACATTTTGTTGCTCAGGTACCTTATGTATCTGTTTAGCGAACAAAGATAACCAACCAGCGCCAATATTACCTTTACCGAACAACACGACACCAATACGTTTCGGTTGTTTAAATAACGCCGTATGTAACTCTTTCAATAAGGGTTCGAGTACGACTTTCTGCAATACAGCACAAATACTTAATCGATTATCGCCAGTTTGTACAAACGTCAGATTATGTTCTGAGATAAGTTGATAAAACTGGTGTGACTGTAACGCATTTTCAGTCACACCAGAGCCAACCAGCGCCACCATACAAAAACCACTGAGTAGATTAATTTCGCTAACCTGCGGTTGCTGCTGTTGGTATGCCTGTAATGCAGTGAGTGCAAACTCAACAATTTCAGCCGTATAACCTAATCGCACCACATGTTCTGTAGGACGCCGTTTAATACAAATAGGTGATAATTGTTGCTGTGCGAGTAAGGCAATCAACTGATTATATTGTTGTTGGTAGTCAGCGTCATGATCGAATTCAATATCGACTAAGTGCAGATCATCAACCGAGGTAACTATTTTAGCGCCCTTGCCTTTCGGTAAGCGACGGTGGATCTGGGTTGAACCTTCGCTCGGGGTATAACTACAGCGCAGTTGTACATGCTGCTTACTTTCTACTACTGGTTGTAATGTGCGAGCATGTAATACCGGCGAACCTAAACGCGCAAGTTCTGCCGCTTCATCGAGTGATAATTTGGTTTGTAATTGAGCATCTTTTACCCGGCGAGGATCGGCACTGAATACACCTGCAACATCACTCCAGATCGTAGTTTGCTCAGCGTCGACTAAGGCACCTAATAAAGTTGCAGAATAATCCGAACCATTACGACCTAATGTCACTGTTCGCTGCAGTCCATCAGCGGCAATAAAACCGGTCACTACAACACGGTTATTTAAGCTCATTAAACACGATATTAATTTTTGGCGAGACACTATTTCATCAACCACAGGTTGCGCAGCTAACTCCGTAGTCAAAAACAAGCGAGAATCTAAATCTTTGGCAGGTAGTTCATTTTGAGACAGTAAAGCCGCTAATAATCGTGCTGACCATACTTCCCCATGTGCCAGGATTTGGTTTTTAGCGTATACATCAAGATGAGTTTCTAATAAATGCCCTATGGTATGAATATCATCTTGCAGCGCAGAAGTGAGCTGTATACATAAGTCATCTTCTAATAGCTCTGCAATTAACTTAGCTTGATATTCACACGTGGCAATAAGACGCTCAGACGCAGCTTGATCACCATCTTCAGCCAATTCTAATAACTCTAATAATTGGTTGGTGGTTTTACCTGCCGCAGAAACAACAATCAGATCGCGAGCTTGGGTATGCTCACTAATAATCGCCGACACACGACGATAGCAAGTGGCATCCGCTAAACTACTGCCACCAAATTTATGAATACTGCGCTTAACTGCGTCCATGCGTTCTCCCGAACTTAATATCAATTAATGTATTATCAGTAACTCAAAACATACACCATTAGCCAGCAATAGGTCAATAGACGTCTAGAGCTCTTTACATACTGATTGCCAATAATCAAATTCAAAGGTAGACTTATTACTTATTCATTAAATAATAATTTACGCAAAGGTCAAAAATGACGAAGTGGAACGGCGAGTATATTAGCCCCTATGCAGAACATGGGAAAAAGAGTGAGCAGGTTAAGAAAATTACTGTTTCAATTCCTTTGAAAGTATTAAAAGTACTGACAGATGAAAGAACTCGCCGTCAGATTAATAATCAACGTCATGCAACGAACAGTGAATTGTTGTGTGAAGCATTCTTACATGCTTACACAGGCCAGCCATTACCAGCTGATGACGATTTAGCGAAAGACAAGCCAGATAACATTCCGGCAGAAGCTAAAGCACAGATGCTAGCGCTGGGCATTAATATCGATGACTATTTAGAACAAGATGATTAATTCAGACTAAAGAAACAGACTTACGGTTTATAAAAAAGGCTCCTAATATTGGAGCCTTTTTTGATCTACACAAGTAAGCTTACCTGTATTAGAAACTAAATGGTGCCGCGCGACCTTTCTTCTTATTACTATTCTTAGGTTCAGCCGATTTTGATTTTTTCGTATTATTTTTTGTTTTTGATTCTGTTTTTTTATTCTGTTTTGCAGGTTGTTCCCACATATCTACAGCTGGCGTTTCAACAACGTGCTCAACAACAGGTGCAGGCGCTAAAGCAGGATCGATAAACTCATCTTCATCAATATCGTAGTCAACATTATCGACATACTGTACTTCATCACTTGCTTCTTCAAAGCCATATTCAGCTAACTCTTCTGCTGACATCACTTGATAGGCTTCACCATCAAAACCAATGATATCGCCAAACATGATCTTTTTACGTTTACGCGTTTCAACTTCACCATTCACATACACATAACCGTCTGCAATATAGTTCTTTGCTTCACTGCCAGAAGTCACTAAGTTTTCGATTTTTAAGATCTTATATAATTCAATTGGTTCTTCAGCAACAACAACAGGGATAACTTCAATTTCATATTCTTCAGACATGGGAACCTTAAATGTGAGCAAACAGCAGGACTTTATACAAGTATAACCCCAGAAATGCAAACGCCAAGCATGAAGCTTGGCGTTTTATGAAGATCACACAGTTAGTTTACAGCATGTAATTTTCTGGTAGTTCGATACGAGACACACCCGTTTCAACCGCCGCTAATGCGACAGCACGTGCAACACGTGGTAATAAACGAGGGTCCATTGGTTTTGGAATAATGTACTCTTTACCAAACTCTAATGCTGTAGCACCAGACGCAGCTAATACTGACTCTGGCACTTCCTCTTTCGCAATTTCACGAATTGCATGTACCGCTGCAACTTTCATTGCTTCATTAATCACGCTCGCACGAGCGTCCAACGCACCACGGAAAATGAACGGGAAGCACAATACGTTATTTACTTGGTTTGGATAATCAGAACGACCCGTTGCCATGATCAAATCTTGACGTGCACCATGAGCTAATTCAGGTTTAATCTCTGGATCCGGATTCGAACATGCAAAGATAATTGGATTATCCGCCATTAATTTCACATCATCAGCTGCTAATACGTTTGGACCTGATACACCAACAAATACGTCAGCACCGTTAATCGCATCTTGTAATGTACGCTTGTCCGTATTATTGGCAAAACGTTGCTTATATTCATTAATGTCATCACGGCGAGTGTGGATCACACCTTTACGATCTAACATGTAGATTTTTTCACGTTGTGCACCACATGAAATTAATAATTCCATGCATGCGATAGCCGCTGCACCAGCACCCATACAAACAATAACTGCTTCCGCAATATCTTTGCCTTGAATGTCTAACGCATTAATCATGCCTGCTGCAGTTACAATCGCAGTACCGTGCTGATCGTCATGAAATACCGGGATCTTGCAACGTGCAATTAACGCTTTTTCAATTTCAAAACATTCTGGTGCTTTAATATCTTCTAAGTTAATGCCACCAAATGTATCGGCGATATTCGCTACGGTATCAATAAACTCTTCAGTAGTGCGGTGTTTCACTTCAATATCAATCGAATCGATATCAGCAAAACGTTTGAATAATAATGCTTTACCTTCCATTACCGGTTTTGAAGCTAGTGGGCCTAAATTACCTAGACCTAAAATAGCCGTGCCGTTAGTAATTACCGCAACTAAGTTACCTTTCGCAGTATATTTATAAGCATCATCAGGGTTTGCAGCTATTTCTCGCACTGGTTCTGCGACACCAGGACTATATGCTAAAGAAAGATCATCAGCGGTTTCTGCTGATGTAGTGAGTTGAATAGCAATTTTGCCTGGTTTAGGGTTCGCATGGTAATCCAATGCTTGCTGTCTAATATCTGACATACGAGATATCCTGAATAAAATGAATGCACATAACTCACCACCTTAGGTTAAGGATAACAAGGTGTGAGAAACAACGTCGGGGGAATTAAGTAATAATCAAATGTAACGCTAACATTTAACTTTAATTTAACACAGCTCACTTTTATTTTACACTGAGCTAAATAAGCTAATAATATTGTTACCATGATTCTACATTAATTTAAGTTGTTTATTCTACCTTTAGACTGGTATGAAGTGTTTATTTTTATATGGCTTTCTAATTTTAGAAGAACATTTTTAGAAGAATAAGACTAATAAGGTTAAATTTAAGTTTTATAAATGTTTCAAATTATTTTTCAGGTATAAAAAAAGGCACCCTAAGGTACCTTTTTGACTCACTGCAATAAATTGTATAAATACAATTATTATTTTGCAGAAAGAGCGCCAAAACGCTTGTTGAATTTATCAACACGACCGCCAGTATCAACAGTACGTTGCTTACCAGTGTAGAATGGGTGACAGTTAGAACATACGTCTAGCGTGATGTTTTTACCGCGAGTAGAACCCATTGCAAAAATGTTACCGCATGAACATTTTGCTTCGATTGCTGCGTATTCTGGGTGGATACCTTGTTTCATAGAAACCTCAATTTAGGTTATGTCGCCATCTGAAACACTGCCAGACACCACATAAAGTTATAGAATTTTTAGGCTGCGAATAATATAGGATCTTGCCCCCTAATATCAATAGCTGATGCGTAAATAAACTGCAATTGGAACATTAAATAGAAAATATCAAGACATTACCTAGTTAACAGCCGTAAACTGTTTGCCGAAATACAGATTTAGCCAGTAAAAGAGAGTTGAACAATGCCAGTTGTCGCCGTTGCCGTTCCCGTTCATTTAAACAGAACCTTTGATTATATTTATCCTGAAGATGAGCATATCGAAGCTGGTATGCGGATCTGTGTGCCTTTCATGAATAAGCAATTAATTGGCATTGCGTTGGTGACTAAAAATGACAGTGATTTCCCGCTAGAAAAGCTCAAACCCATCATTAATGTGCTTGATGATACAGCAATTTTATCCACCGACATGCTGGCGTTTTTCAACTGGTGCGCCGATTACTATCACTACCCAATTGGTGAAGTGATCGCCCAAGCCTTACCAGTATTATTACGTAAATTAGAATCGGCGAAGTTAAACAGTTATACATTTTGGCAATTGACCGATAATGCCCATGAATTAACGGTTCAGGAATTAAATCGGTTAACACCAGCGCAATTACAAACTATCAAGTTACTGGCTGAAACAGGGCTGACTCAATCACACTTAAAATTAGCCAATATAAAATCAACCACTATCAAATCACTACAAGACAAAGGGTTGATTAGCCAAGAATATATTGAGATCCAAGATAACGATGCGCAACACTGGCGCCAGAATCTGGTGATTAGTGATAACCGCCCCTCTCTCAATACTGAACAAGCAATTACCATCGCCGCGATAGATATCAATCACTTTGCGACTTATTTACTTGATGGTGTAACAGGCAGTGGTAAAACCGAAGTTTATCTCAATGTTATTGAGAAAGTATTAAAAATCGGTAAACAAGCGCTGGTATTAGTGCCTGAAATAGGTCTCACACCACAGACCATTTCGCGCTTCAAGCGTCGTTTTAATGTACCGATTGTTGCACTACATTCCGGTTTAAACGATGCAGAACGTCGTGAAGCCTGGCTTGAGGCTCAAGCGGGTGTTGCCGGTATCGTTATTGGTACTCGCTCAGCAATATTTACCCCGATGCATGATTTAGGCGTGATCATTATTGATGAAGAACATGATGGTTCCTTAAAACAGCAAGAAACATTTCGTTATCATGCTCGAGATCTGGCGATTGTCAGAGCTCAGCGTAATAACATAGCCGTAGTATTAGGATCTGCAACCCCTGCATTAGAAACACTCCATAATGCCATTACTGGGAAATATCGTCATTTGCAGCTAACTCAGCGCGCGGGTAATGCACAAATGCCAATCCATCATCTCATTGATATTAAAAATCAATCATTAGACTCTGGATTATCTAGTGAGTTCATGGCGTTAATGGCAACGCACTTAGCGGCAGGTAACCAAGTGCTATTATTTCTAAACCGCCGTGGTTATGCGCCAGCAGTCATGTGCCATACCTGTGGTTCAATGGCCGAATGCCAGCGCTGTAATACTTATTACACTTACCACCAATCGCGAAATATCCTGCACTGCCACCATTGTGATGAACAATTTCCTAAACCACGTCGTTGCCCTAGTTGTAATTCCAGCGAGATAATGACAGCAGGTTTCGGTACTGAGCAATTAGAAACCATGCTCAATAATCACTTCCCACAATATCCGATTATCCGAATTGATCGGGATAGTACCAGTCGTAAAGGCAGTTTAGAGAAATCATTAGAAGCGGTGCGTAAACGGGAATTCCGTATTTTAATTGGCACGCAAATGCTCGCCAAAGGTCATCACTTTCCTGATGTCACTTTGGTCGGACTCATTGACGTGGATAGCGCCCTGTTTAGCAGTGATTTTCGCGCTCCTGAAAAACTTGCGCAGCTGTTTGTGCAAGTATCTGGTCGTGCCGGACGCGCAGCCAAGCAAGGTGAAGTGGCAATTCAAACTCACCACCCTGAACACGAACTAATTCAAGATTTGGTGAATAATGGCTACAGTCACTTTGCACAAACGGCATTACACGCTCGCTCTATGGCGAGTTTGCCGCCTTACAGCTTCCAAGCTTTATTCCGCGCCGAAGCCCACCAGTTTAGTGATGCTAATGAATTTTTAGTGGAAATAAAACAGTTAGTTCAAGAGCACAATCATAACCCACAATTGCTTTGTTTAGGGCCGATGCCAGCGCCAATGGAGAAGCGTGCGGGTAAATACCGTTTGCAGCTATTACTGCAAAGCCCGCAACGTCAGCATATCACTTTATTATTACGTCAAATAATGCCCAAAATAGAAGCATTGAAGTCCGCACGTAAAGCCCGTTGGTCATTAGACGTAGATCCAACTGAAATGTTGTAAGGATATCGGCATTTATCCGTTGATTAGCTAGTCAAATGACCCTAATCACGCTAAAATGATCGGTCTATTTCACTCATCATTGCTAGTTAAGAGAATCCATGAAAGAGCATATTATACAGCTGCTAGAGCAGACAGTTACGATCTTAAAAGAACAACAAATCATTCCTGCAGATGCACAACCTCGCATTGCAGTAGATCGTACCCGCGACAAAGCTCATGGTGATTTAGCAACAAATTTAGCAATGATGATGGCAAAACCAGCGAAGAAGAATCCGCGTGAGTTAGCCCAGTTAATCATTGATAACCTACCTGAATCAGACTTAGTAAGCCGTACAGAGATCGCCGGTCCAGGTTTCATCAACATCTTTTTAAACCAAAACTGGTTAGCACAACAGATTGATATTGCCCTTGAAGACGATAACCTTTCAGTGCAAAAAACAACAACTCCAGATAACGTCATTGTTGATTTATCATCGCCGAATCTAGCCAAAGAAATGCACGTAGGTCACTTACGTTCATCAATTATTGGTGATTCTGTAGCGCGTACTCTAGAGCTACTTGGTCATAACGTAATCCGTCAAAACCATGTAGGCGATTGGGGTACTCAGTTCGGTATGCTACTGGCGTACATGGAAGAAAAACGAGCTGAAAATGCAGAAATCAGCATGCAACTTTCTGATCTAGAAGTATTCTACCGCGCAGCAAAAGGTCGTTTCGACGAATCAGAAGATTTTGCCACTCGCGCCCGTGAAATGGTAGTAATGCTGCAATCTGGTGATGAAGATTGCAATAAATTATGGCAAGAATTCAATGACGTGTCACTGGCACACTGTCATGACATCTACAAACGCCTAAACGTGAAACTAACCCGTGAAGACGTACGTGGTGAGAGTTTCTATAACAGTGACCTACACAATGTTGTCGCTGAACTTGAAGCACAAGAGCTACTGACAGAATCAAATGGCGCTAAATGTGTATTCTTAGATGAATTCAAAAACAAAGATGGCGACCCATTACCAGTTATCATCCAAAAAAATGGTGGCGGTTTCCTTTATGCAACAACGGATCTTGCAGCAATGCGCTTCCGTCAACAGCAACTGAATGCAAATCGTATCATGTATTTTGTTGACCAACGCCAGGCTCTGCATTTCCAACAAGTATTCTCTGTTGTACAAAAAGCAGGTTTCGTTAAACCTGAAACATCACTAGAGCACCTTGGTTTCGGTACCATGAACGGTGAAGATGGTCGCCCATTCAAAACTCGTTCAGGTGGTACTGTTAAGCTAGTAGACCTATTAACAGAAGCAGAAGAGCGTGCTTATACACTTGTTAAAGCGAAGAACCCTAGCCTTTCTGAAGATGAACTAAAACACATCGCACGCGTTGTTGGTATCTCATCAGTTAAGTATGCAGATTTATCTAAAAACCGTAGCAGTGACTACATCTTCAACTTCGATTCAATGTTAAGTTTTGAAGGTAATACCGCACCTTACCTACTTTACGCTTGTACACGTGTTGGCAGTATCTTCAACAAAGTTGATGCAGAAACAGCTGCAAAATTAGCAACGGCGAAAGTTCAGCTAAACGAAGATAAAGAGCAAGAGTTAGCGGGTAAACTGATCCAGTTTAACGAAATTGTTCATCAAGTAGCAAAACGTGCAACACCAAACACGTTATGTACTTACTTGTTTGAACTGGCCGGCGTATTCTCAAGTTTCTATGAAGCTTGCCCAATCTTAAGCACCGAAGATGAAGCGATTAAACTAAGCCGTCTAAAACTAGCTCAGTTAACAGCTAAAACGCTTAAACAAGGTCTAGATCTGCTAGGCATTGAAACATTGGAACGTATGTAAATTATGGCTCGTAAGGATTACGCGGGGCACGCCCCCAAGCCAAGAAAAAAGCGAGGTGCTAAAAAGGCACCTCCAGCTAAAAAGAAACGTCCGGTGTTGGCTATCTTACTATTTTTACTGCTGGCAATCGGCTTGGGCTATTTTTTAGCACAAGTCAGTGGCACAGCAGAAGAAACACAGCCAGTGCCCGTTAAAAAAACACAACCAAAAAAGCTAACGGTCAAACCATTACCGGAAAAGCCTAAGGAAGAGTGGCAGTATCCTCAAGACTTGCAAGAAAAAGAAGTCATTGTCGAAATACCGCCACAACAAGACACGGGTATCCGTTACCAAATGCAATGTGGTTCGTTCCGTCAACAATCACAAGCTGAAGCGATGAAAGCAACGATAGCCTTTCAAGGTTACACTGCCAACATTCGCCATACTGGCAGTTGGTATCGTGTTGTTTTAGGTCCTTACGAGCGTAAACGTACAGCAGAAAAAGAACGCCACCAAATAAAACGCGCAGGTGTCACAACTTGTGAAATTTGGCAGTGGAAGCCTTGAAAAACTAACTAGATATACCCACCTTAGTTGGTATATTGTAATGAAATCGCTTCATATCATATGAGGCGTTTTTTTTACCTAGCATTTTTTACCTTACATAATAAAGCGTGGCTAACTGCAACCAGCCGCGCTTAATTTAGAGTGGAGTTTATCGTGACTACTATTGTATCTGTACGCCGTGAAGGCAAAGTCGTAATGGCCGGAGACGGACAAGTTTCTCTTGGCAACACGGTAATGAAAGGCAACGCAAGAAAAGTACGCCGTTTATACAACGGCCAGGTTATCGCTGGTTTCGCCGGTGGTACTGCTGACGCATTTACCCTCATCGAACGTTTTGAAGCTAAATTACAAGCTCACCAAGGTCACCTAGAGCGTGCCGCTGTAGAGCTTGCTAAAGATTGGCGCACCGACAAAATGCTACGTAATTTAGAAGCACTCTTAGCTGTCGCTGATGCAAAAAGTTCTTTTATCATCACAGGTAATGGCGACGTAGTACAACCAGAAAATGATCTTATTGCTATCGGCTCTGGTGGTAATTTTGCCCAAGCATCAGCAATGGCATTATTAGAAAATACCGAATTAGACGCTGAAGAAATCGCTAAAAAATCCCTAGCTATTGCAGGTAATATCTGTGTATTCACCAACGGTTTCCAAACAGTTGAAACTATCGATTACTAAATTTTACCGAATTAAAGGAAGCTTATTATGTCTTCAATGACTCCAAGAGAAATCGTTTCTGAATTAGACCGTCACATTATCGGTCAACAAAATGCCAAACGTGCTGTAGCTATTGCCCTGCGTAATCGCTGGCGTCGCATGCAGTTAGAGCAAGAACTGCGTCAAGAAGTATCACCAAAGAATATTCTGATGATCGGTCCAACCGGTGTCGGTAAAACAGAGATCGCACGTCGTTTAGCCAAACTAGCCAATGCACCGTTTATCAAAGTAGAAGCAACTAAATTTACCGAAATTGGTTATGTTGGTAAAGAAGTCGAGCAAATAATCAAAGACTTAACTGATGTAGCTGTAAAATTAACCCGCGAACAAGAAATGAAAAAATACCATGTTCGCGCAGAAGAAAATGCCGAAGACCGTGTATTAGATGCCTTACTACCAAACCCACGTAACAACTGGGGCGAAGAAGAAAAAGCCAGCAATGATAATACCCGTCAAATTTTCCGTAAAAAATTACGCGAAGGTAAATTAGACGACAAAGAAATTGATATTGAGCTTGCTGCACCACAAGTTGGTGTTGAGATCATGGCGCCTCCTGGTATGGAAGAAATGACGAATCAGTTACAAGGTATGTTCCAAAACCTTTCTGGTGGTTCAACAACTAAATCGCGTAAAATGAAAGTCAAAGAAGCGTTAAAACAACTTGTTGAAGACGAAGCTGCGAAATTAGTTAATCCAGAAGAATTGAAAGAAAAAGCCATTTTTTCAGTAGAAAATAACGGTATCGTCTTCCTTGATGAAATTGATAAAATCTGTAAACGCAGCGATTCAAATGACGGCGGCGTATCACGCGAAGGTGTACAACGTGATTTATTACCGCTTATCGAAGGTTCAACAGTAACGACCAAACACGGCATGGTGAAAACAGATCACATCTTATTCATCGCATCAGGTGCTTTCCAAGTAGCAAAGCCATCTGACCTGATCCCTGAATTACAGGGTCGTCTACCAATCCGCGTTGAATTAGATGCGTTAAAAGCAGAAGATTTTGTGCGTATTCTGACTGAACCAAATGCTTCATTAACAGAGCAATACGCAGCAATGCTGAAAACTGAAGGCGTGAGCGTTGACTTCACCCAAGAAGGTATTGATGGTATCGCCAATGCTGCATGGAACGTGAATGAAAAAACTGAAAACATCGGTGCGCGTCGTTTACACACAGTAATGGAACGTTTGATGGAAGAAATTTCATTTGATGCATCAGAAAAGAATGGCGAAAACCTCGTTGTTGACGGTGATTACGTAGGTAAGTACCTAAACGAGCTAGTAGAAGATGAAGATCTAAGCCGCTATATTCTTTAATTTCCTCGTAGCAGTATGCAGTCATTAAACTGAAGAAAACAAAAAGGCGCTTATCATAGCGCCTTTATTTTTACCCAATACCGCACTTAGCGACGGTGTAACAATGCACTTTGGCTTGCTGCCTCTATCGGTTTAAGCTTTTCTGTAATCTGACACCAATGACAACGGATCCGTCGCAGTGAGTTAAGTTTCTTTTTCAGTCTAGAACGTTTCATTAGCAGTCCTCTCTGATTATCAAAAATATGGTCAGTATTCTCAGTCCAAATAAGACTAGTCTAGCTTTGCTAAAATACCAACAGAAACTCACGCTATTAAACTCACAACAATCACGTTATCGTTTCGTATTAATAATCAATTATCTCCAAGGTTCATATATTTAACAACATTATCTGCTAGCTGAATATTGGTTATCACAACAAAATAATTCATTTTTAAGCGACAAATTAGATAATTAAATCTATTTACCCGTAGTTAAGTCGCCATTTTTTGCGATAAATTATGGTAGGCTAGAGATAGACTCTCACAGATAAAATTACTAAGAAGCTTCTGCAACCTATGTCCAGTAAACACCCATGTGTCGAATTTGATAATCCTTATAATTTAACCACTGAATCACAACTTGCAGATAAGTATCATCATGAAATTTCACAATTTTGGGATGCAACGATCGTAGAGCACACATTACAAGGTGTTGATAATATAACCCTGCGCTACGCATCAGCAGTTATAAATAACACCAGCCCTGCAATTGTATTGTTAGGCGGACGCTCTGAGTCTTATCAAAAATTTCGCGAGTTAATCTACGATCTGTATCAGCAAGGTTACTCGGTATATTGCTTAGATCATCGTGGCCAAGGCATGTCTGATCGGTTACTTAAAAATCTGCACAAAGGTCATGTTGAACATTTCCGTGATTATGTCACTGATTTAAAGTTATTTATTGATAAAACCATGAGTCCGGCCCAACACAGTAAACAATATTTACTCTGCCATTCGATGGGCGGCGCAATCGGCAGTTTATATTTACAAAGTTATCATCACGATTTTAATGCCGCGGTTTTAGCGTCTCCAATGTTTGGTATTAACTTTGGTCAGATACCACGTCCAATTGCCAATGTTTACAGCCGTGCGATGCATATTGTTAATAAAATAATTCATACCGAATCATTTTATGCACCAGGTAAAGGTGACTTTGCACATTCACCATTTGAAAATAATCAACTAACTCACAGCTCATTACGATTTGATCTTTTCCGTCGTAGTTATGGATTTCATCCACAGACTCAGTTAGGTGGACCCACAATTAACTGGTTACAACAAAGTATTAAAGCCTGCCGTCGCGCTATCCAATACGCGGGAGACATCAAGACGCCAACCTTAATCCTACAAGCTGGCGGCGATGAAGTAGTACTTGCAGAAGCACAACAGCAATTCTGCCAAGCATTAAGCCATGAGCAAAATCAGCACCAACCGACGCAACCGGTTTTAATCCCAGGTGCTGCTCATGAGTTATTCTTAGAAACGGATATTTTTAGGATCCCAGCGCTGACAGTAGCATTAAATTATTTTGCTAAACATTAAGCCAATTACTACGGACAGTCATCACGATAAACACTATTTTAAACACATAAAAATAAAGTAAATTTTGAGGTTAAGATGTATAAAGTTATCGTTTCTGATTTAGATGGTACGTTACTGACGCCTGCACATATAGTCTCAGAACAAACCAAAATAACGATCCACAAGTTACTTAAACAGGGTAAAAAATTCATCATTGCGACAGGTCGTCACAATGTTGATGTAGAGGCGATCAGAAAAACGATTGATGCCGAAATTTACCTTATCACCTCAAACGGTGCCAGAGTTCACAACCATAAAGGTGAACTTATTTACAGCAAAAACGTGCCAGAAAACATAGCACAACTAATAGCTGAAATTGATCTGCCAGAGACGATTCAAACCAACATTTATCGTGACAATGAATGGTTCGTCGATAAGCCAAACCCCGAGATCCTAAACTTTAGTCAAGATTCAACATTCAGCTATCAAGTTGTCGACCTAGTGACATTAGAAAAAGCCGGTATTGCTAAATTCTTTTTCTGTGGTCCACATGAAGATCTCGTAGCCCTAGCTGCACAAATTAACGCCCAATACAGTACCCAACTAAATGTGTCATTCTCGTTACCTGAGTGCTTAGAAGTCATGGACATTAATGTCAACAAAGCTCAAGCACTTACCGAAGTACTGAAAGTCAAAGGCTTTACTATGGCAGAAACGGTAGCCTTTGGTGATGGTATGAATGACGTGGAAATGCTACAAGCAGTTGATAAAGGGTTAATCATGGGTAATGCTTCTGCCATGCTTAGAGCAGAGTTACCGGATTTTGAAATGATAGGTGATTCAGCTGATGATGGAGTTGCCGAGTATATAGAAAAATATATATTGTAGTTACTCACAGGCAACCGCATAATAATATATGAATTAGTTACTCTGAAAGGACTTCGCAGTAACTAATTTGAAATACACAATTAATGTTTAAATAAGCTCTCGATATCAAGGATGAATTATGCTTCGAGTTATAACCTATTTCTGTCTATTTATCATCACAGGCTGTGCACAGCAGCACCAACCTATCGTAAACAACAGTCTTTACTCTCTCAATAGCAGTAAACAAGTAACAGAGCCCACGCTTAGTACTAATTTATCAATACCAGATATCAGTACTACACAGAATACCTCGATAGTCCCAGCTAAATATTATAACTTCAGTGGTATCGTCACCATCACAGCACAGCAACGTACGATACATTTATGCCATAATGATCAAGTATTTAACCTTCAACCTAATAGCCACTTACTAGCTCAAATTGAGCGTTTAAATCAAACTAATGCCTATATCGAATTTGAAGGCCAGATAAACCAATCTCTAAATCCGCGTCACCAGCGTGCAATTATCAGTATTGAGCAATTACATTATGTATCTAATCAAAATAAGAGTGCTTGCCGGCCTGCCACTTCACGACCAAATTTTGAAATCAGCGGTTCACAACCAAACTGGCTTGGTTATGCTCAAGACAACCAGTTCACATTCATAATCAAAGAATTAGACAGTAAGTGGGCAATTAAGAAAAGTGTCATCACCAAAGGCTTGCGGGCATTTGTCGAAACCGAAAACAGCAAGGGTGAACAATTAAACTTATCTTTTACCGGTAGCGGCTGTATCGATGGTAATAATAATTATTGGCAGTATGAAACCAAATTATATTTAAAGGGCAAACAAATAACAGGTTGTGGGAAATACCCTAACCAACAAGCTAGCCAGGATTGGCTAGGCCATTACAGTTATAAAAACAATAATGTCACCATTGAGCTGGAACTGGCCGAACATCACCAAGCAAATGTGAAATACAACTATAACAATGGTAAAATTCAGACAGGGCGTGGTTATTGGCACCCCTATGGTTCATCAGGTCTGAAGTTACTACTTACCCAGCATCAAGGTAATAAAACTAACGTTGTTTATCACTTCCGACGTGATGGTGTCAGATTACAGGCAAGTCAACAATGGCGAGATAACCAAAAATATAGTTTTAACGGCGCACTATTAACCCTAGATAGAATGACAGATAATATTGAGAATGAAGTATTTGTCACAGTACCCTTCAACAGCCGAACACGTGAGTTTCAAGCCCTGGATATAGCGTCACCAACAAAGAGTACGCCAGCAATCAACAATGCCGTAAAGCGCTATTTTACCATGCATAAAACTAAAACAGACAAATCCAAATATTGGTTTAGCGAATATGACTTAAATGGTAACGGCCGTAAAGATTTATTAGTGATGCTCGACTGGTGTGAAGATGAAGGTTGCGTTTTATTAGTGTTTGAGAACAGCATAAACCGATATAAATTTATGAGCCGTATAACGCAAGTACAAGCGCCACTACAGATAAGTAAAACACAACGACATCAGTGGCAAAGTATATTAATAAAAGATAAGCAGCAATGGTTACAGCTCGACTTTGATGGTATTAGTTACCCAGCTACAACACAAAAAAACAACATGGCTTCTGATTCAAACTT
>Ga0209291_1002252_pt1 | contig 15861 bp, 10 predicted proteins | sample GOMGulsemesocosm_FD_184633 | JGI IMG/M metagenome (GOLD analysis project Ga0209291, IMG submission 184633) | Methane-oxidizing microbial communities from mesocosms in the Gulf of Mexico - GOM9B Gulf of Mexico (SPAdes) (version 2) | ecosystem: Environmental > Aquatic > Marine > Cold seeps...
CTGAAAAGTAGTTAGCGATTCTTTCTAGCACCAAATCTATGTCTTTTTAGGTCATTAAGTGGTTATAAGATACCTCAGCATTGCTGGGGTATTTTTTTATGTACTTTTCGACTTATATTTTTCTGCCTATATATAGATAAAAAAAATTAACCTTGCCAAAATTTTATATTATTCTATTCTAGGAACTAACCCTAAATAATTATCTGCACATTAGATTGAACTTTTGAGCATTTGATTGTTCTGAATAGTTACCGATGAAATATAATAGTTAGAATAGTAAACTCACCGCGGCGTATTTTTTAACCACTTAGCTTGAAAATAGCTCTCGTTAGGTGTGGCTGTAATTCCTGCTGTCAAGTTCTTTCTAGACGTCTTACCTTTTTTTGTGTCCGTGATCTTATTTTTGATCTCTTATTGATTTTCCTTATAGTTTTCAAAAATATATTGTGAGTATAATCTATACCAAGTTTTAAGCGTAGTTGTTAAATCTTATTCAAATGGCTTAATCAGATGAATTGTTGGTTTAACTCGCTACTTGTTAGAATACATTAACTCTTGGTTTAACCGATCATTATTAGATGAATCATCTCAGAGAGAGATTTAAGTAATGAGTGAGTTAACTTATAAATCATAAAGGATTTCAAAATGAAAAAGACTATTCTTGCTACTGCAATTTTACTAGCTGGCGCTGCAAACGCTGCTGAAGTTTATAACAACGAAGGTACTACCGTTTCTTTAGGTGGTTCTTTCCGTGGTAACGTTGTTATTGCTGATTCTGATAACGTTAACTTCCAGGATGCTGGTTCACGTTTTGACATTAAAGCAGTTAAAGAACTAGACGACGGTGTTAAAGCATTCGGTCAGATGGAAATTAAATACAACGGTAAAGATGGTGATACACTATTCGTCAACAAGGCTTTCGTTGGTTTCGAACATGACGTATACGGTAAACTTGTTCTTGGTAAAAAACTTGGTCTAAATGATGACTTAGTAATGAATGATTTCTCATATGAGAATGGCGTTTATAGCCACCAAGATGCAGCAGCTGGTTCAGATACACAAGATCAACTTGAATATACTAAAACATTCGGTGGCGCATCAGTAGTTGTTGGTTTAATTGACCAAGATACTTACTCTATCGGTGGTACATACGAAGTTGCAGGTCTGTCTCTTGGTCTTGCTTACAACATCAAAAATGATGCTGATGCAGCTGGTTCTGATAACTCTGCTTTAATCGTTGGCGCACAATACGCTCTTGACGCATTAACATTAGGTGCTCAGTACCAAACATTGGAAGTTGCAGATGTTGATACTTCTGCATACGGTATCGGTGTTCATTACGCACTAGGTCAAGCTGGCGTATACGCTATGTACGATATCCTAGAAGTTGCAAAAGTTGATGGTTCTGAACTTGTAATCGGTGCTGACTACGAAATCGTTAAAGACGTAAAAACATACGTAGAATTTAATTCTAGCGATAGCGATGCAAAAGCTAACTCAGACGAAACTGTATGGTTAGGTGCTCGTGTATACTTCTAATCAACCCTGTTGATTCGTTGCTATAAACAACACTGACTAATGAAACCGTCCACTTTAAAGTGGACGGTTTTTTTATAAGCGTTCGATTACTGAATGCTTAAAGCCCATCATTTTTCATGTTCAGTTCGAAAGTATGTTTACTTCCTTTTACTTTTATATTCACTAATTTTAATCTGCCTACTCACCAAACGGGTATTTTTACTCATTAATAATATGTGCTATTACCATATCATTCGTTTATAAAGTTTTGATACTATAGTTATTCTTATCAATCAATATTTGGTTATTACTATGCCCAAGCGTATTACCTCAAGCGCCTTTAGTCGCACACTCGTCGCTACAATATTTATCTATATGCTCTTGATGCTGAGTAATACAAGTTTTGTTTATGCACAGGGGCCTGAGCTATCGCTGACAAAAGAAACGGTTGATATAGTAAATACCAGCCCAGCAAGTAATAAGAGCGATTACCTGTCGGCTGACTACCAATCTGTAGATAATGATAATGGCCCTTTCGTTGCAGATAGAAAAAACGCGCGTAAGGCGAAAAACTGGCGTGTTACAGAAGCGTCGGCACTGAATGAGAATAATAAAGAATATGGTTATCGCAATGATGAGATGGCTCGTTTTATTTTTTTAATGGACGCAAGAGATCGCAAACAAAAATTATTAGCCAGTTTGGCGTTGTGGCCTGAACACCAAGCGCAATTGATTAATAATCTGACGAATGAAGAAGGTGTTGGGCGTTTTACTTCTTTGTTTACTATTTTTGTGTTGATGCTTGTATCTGGTTTTATTGTAGAGCGTGTTGTTAGTCTGAAAATGGATTCTTTTTCTGAGAGCGTTGCGAAAGAAAAAAACTCTAGTTTTAAAGACAATCTTGATTACATACTCATGCGTGGATTTTTTCAATATGTAGGCATTGCTATTTTCGCCTTAACTGCCGCGCTGATTGCAGTTTACAACTATAATGAAACCGACCCATTTCGCGTATTAAGTCTGCATGGGCTAGGCCTTGTTGTTAAAATACGTGCATTAATGATTATATTACGACTTGTCTTTGCTCCCTATGCTAAAGGTAATCGATTGTTTAAAATTGACTGTTCGTCGGCGACTCGACTGTATTGGTCAATTCTCATTTTTATGTCGATATATCTTACTATTACAACATCTTGGTATGTCCTCATATTATTCTCGTTAGATACGATCCTATTTGCACTGATTATTCCAGCAACAGGAATGATCTTAAATATTTTATCAATTGCCTTTATTTGGTTTAACCGTAAAACTATTGAAGGTATGTTTATTGATGAAAAAGAAACTAGTTCAGCATTTACCCGATTTTTACGTCAAACGTGGGCGACCATTTTTACTATTTGGTTGTTTGTGGCTTGGGTATTCTGGGCTATGTACGAATTTTTAGGCTATTACGAGCAAGCAGATAACTTTACGCCTATTTGGTGGTTAACGTTTACTTATCCTATATTAGACCGGTTGATCTTTGTTCTACTTAATCAGCTCAAGCGTATCACATGGTTGCAAAGCCACTCCTTTGAAATGCGTTGTGATAAATTTATCCGCAGAGTCATTATTGCTTTTCGTATCATATTCATCGCTGTTATTTTCTACCATATTGATGCTAGTTTTGATCATAACGCCTGGGAGAAATTAGCGAATAGTCTTGGTGGTTTTATTCAAATGTTTGTGGATATTATCGTTGTTGTTATTATCGCATTCGCTGTTTGGGAAATTATTCAGTCTGCGATTGAGCGTCACCTTCCTTACGATGCGTGCGTGAATAATGACTCAGGTACTTCAACGCTTGAAGGTGAAGGTGGTGGCACTGGTGCATCTCGTTCAGAAACATTGCTACCGCTTGTCCGTTCATTTTTATTAGTGTTCTTGTTTTCATGTGTCGTATTGATGATTTTGAGTATTATGGGTGTCGAAATAGCACCGTTGCTCGCTGGTGCGGGTATCGTTGGTATAGCCGTTGGTTTTGGTGCTCAAAAACTCGTACAAGATGTGATTTCAGGTATCTTCTTTTTGCTTGATGATGCATTTCGCCGGGGTGAATATATTGAGGCCGCGAGTCTACGTGGTACCGTCGAGCGTATCTCCATTCGTTCAATTACATTACGCCATCATCTTGGCGCTATACAAACGATTCCTTTTAGTGAAATTGCGACCGTAAGTAACTTATCACGTGACTGGATCACAAAGAAGTTAGAGTTCAGGTTAGACTATAGAACTGACGTTGAAAAGGTGCGTAAGTTGATCAAAAAAGTGGGCCAAAAAATGTTATTACATCCTGAATATGGGCAACATTTCCTACTTCCGTTGAAATCACAAGGAGTGACGAGGGTAGAGGAGTCTGCGCTTATCTTCCGGATGAAGTTTACTTGCGTACCTGGAGAGCAATGGGTTATTCGTCGTGAAGCCTTTAGACTTGTACAAGAATCATTAAAAGCCAATGGCATTGAGTTTGCTCATCGCTCTGTTCATGTGCTAACTCAGCATGCAGACAAAGAAAGTCTGGAGGATATCATTGAAAAAAATGATGAACTTGCCGAAACATTGGGCGCAGCTGCCGCATTAAGTGTTTCTACTGAGGTAAAAAAGAACGATAAAATAGACTCTGATTATAACTAATCGAGTGTTTATTTTTAATAAAATGAATGGGTTATTAAGTGAGTTGTACGCTATCTTAGGTAACTCTTTTTTGATAACCTTGTCGATCTTAATAATATTTAGTTAAAGAGAATTCAAGTGCGCAGTAAATTGAATAATAGCCGTTTGCTTATTTATAGTCATGACTCTTTTGGTCTTGGGCATTTGCGCCGCTGTAGAACTATCGCGCATGAGCTTGTTGATCGATACAAGGGCTTATCTGTTTTAATTATTACTGGATCACCGATTATTGGTCGCTTTGATTTTAAAGCCCGTGTTGATTTTATTCGTATACCAGGTGTCATTAAGCTCCACAATGGAGAATACACCTCACTTGGCTTACTTATCGATCTTGCTGATACTTTGGCATTACGTGAAGCCATTATTTTGAATACGTCTAAAGTCTTCAAACCGGATATCTTTCTTGTCGATAAAGAGCCTGGTGGATTGAAGGATGAAGTCGTTAGTACGTTAGCCTATTTTAAAGATACTAATACTAAATGTATTCTCGGTTTACGTGATGTGATGGATTCTCCCGAGCTTTTAAAAAAAGAATGGCAGAAAAAAAATGTGATGCCATTACTTGAAAATTTTTATGATGAGCTTTGGGTTTATGGTCCCGCAGAGGTATCTAATCCATTAAAGGGGCTAGATATAAAGCAAGTTGTCACAGATAAAACCTTATTTACTGGTTATTTGCCAAGGCAGTTACCACAAAAGATCGATACCGATTCCATTCAGTTTCCTGATAGCCCTTATATTTTGGTCACCCCTGGTGGTGGTGGTGATGGTGTTGAGATGATTGACTGGGTGTTACGTGCTTATGAGAGTAGCCCAACACTAATGCCTGCCTTGTTTGTACTTGGCCCTTTTATGCCCGCTGCAGATCGTAATGAGTTTTTGCATCGTGCAGAGTTATTGCCGCATGTCGATGCGATCACATTCAGTAATCATCTCGAGCATTTGATGACCGAAGCTGAGGCGGTTATTGCCATGGGTGGCTACAATACGTTCTGTGAAATACTGTCGTTTGATAAGCGTGCATTAATTTTACCTCGAAGCTACCCACGCAAAGAGCAACTAATTCGAGCGAGTAATGCAGCAGACGTTGGCCTGTTATCTATGCTTGATTTGGAGTCTGAGCGTTCAACTGAACTGATGCGTGACAGTATTATTAAATTATTGCAACAAGATAAACCAAGTACACATAGGCTTGATAATTTACTGAATGGCTTAGATTTTGTTGCCGAGAGGTTTGGTGAGTTGGTGTCGAAATAATCTAATCTAGTTTTTTAATTTATTGTTTTTAGTAAGGAATCAGGTATATGTCTGCGCCACGTATTATGTATTATGTGCAATACTTATTAGGTATTGGCCATGTTCGTCGCTCTTCTCTTATTGTTCAAGCATTGTGTGAACAAGGTGCTCATGTTGATGTTATTTTCGGTGGCATGCCCGTTCCGAGTATGTCTTTTGGTGATGCGACTATGCACCAGTTAATAGCAGTTAAAAGTGCGGACTCAGGTTTTAGCGGATTAGTTAAAGCAGATAATACTCCTGTCACTGATGATGATAAAAAAGAACGAACACAAGCTTTATTGGCCCTTTGTGAAACATTACAACCAGACTTAATTGTCACAGAGACTTATCCTTTTGGTCGCAGGCAAATGCGCTTTGAGTTGTTACCACTACTTAATTGGGCTAAATCACAAAGTAATCCCCCTGTACTCGTCTCTTCTATCCGAGATATTTTGCAGCGTCGTTCAACTATAAGAGAACAAGAGTACGTTAACCTTGTACAAACGTATTACCAGCATGTATTAGTGCATGGAGATAAAAATTTTTATCCATTAGAAAAAAGCTTTCCCGTTGCCGGTATGATTGCCGATAAAATCAGTTATTCCGGATATGTTTGTCCGACTATGGAAAATGGTGATACGTCGCAGAAAACACGGGATACGATAGTTGTGTCTGTCGGAGGCGGCAGTATCGGTAAAGATATTTTAGTTGCAGTGATGGCGTTATTTGATAGTGGGTTTGCAGCGGATAAAAAGTGGTTATTGATTACAGGTCCAAACATGGACAGTGCCGAGAAAGCTTATTTTAAAGCGCAGCAACAATCAAACTTACAAGTAGTAGATCTCGCTGATGACTTTTTAAAAGCATTGAGTAATGCGTATGTGTCAATTTCAAGAGCGGGTTATAACACTGTGATGGACCTATTATTGACCGAAGTGCCAGCAGTCGTAATACCGTTCGAAGGTGAAGGTGAAACTGAGCAGTTAGCGCGAAGTGAAATATTGGTTGAAGGTCGAGTATTACAATCAGTAAAAAATGATGAACTGAGTGTCGAGACATTAAAATATGCGATTAATAACGCAGTTGAGAATAAAGCCAAGAAGGTTAATATCGACAATCAGGGCGCCCATAAAAGTGCGACATTGCTTATTGAATGGGCTACCTCAAGGCATTCGTAAGTCATTAAAGTAATGTTCAAGCTCGATATATGTTTTATGACGTTTCATAACGTTCTAATTATCAAAGTTTAAGGTAAGTCAGTAGTGAAAAAAATAGCATTAGTACTTAAAGGTTATCCACGCCTCTCTGAAACATTTATCGCACAAGAAATTCGTGCATTAGAATTACGTGGATTTGATATTACCTTAGTTTCATTACGTCATCCGACAGATACGAGTACACACCCTATTCATCAACAGATCGAAGCTGACGTAGTTTATTTACCTGAATATTTACATGATGAACCATTACGTGTATTAAAAGCGTTTGCTCATGTAGTGAAGCGTTATTCATTAAGTAAGGTGATGAAACAATTTGCCATGGATTTGAGGCGAGATACAAGTCGTGGACGTATTCGTCGTTTTGGTCAAGGTTTAGTACTTGCTGCGGAAATGCCTGACGGTATCGAGCAAATGTATGCTCACTTTTTACATACGCCAGCATCAGTTACACGCTATGCCGCATTAATTAATGATCTCCCTTGGTCATGTTCTGCACATGCCAAAGATATTTGGACATCAGAAAAGTGGGATCTTGCCGAAAAACTGACAGAGTTAGAATGGTTGTCTACGTGTACTGCCGCGAACCATCAGTATTTACAATCCCTTGCTCAAGATCCAAGCAAGGTACATTTGGTTTACCACGGTTTAGACTTTACTCGTTTTCAACATGTAGAGCGGCTATCTCGCGCTAATGTTAACGGCAGTTCGGTTGATCATCCGGTTAAAATCATCAGTGTTGGTCGAGCGGTACCGAAGAAGGGTTACGATGATTTACTTAATGCGTTAGCTAAGCTACCAAAGGATTTACATTGGCAGCTAACACATATCGGTGGTGGCGGTATTCTAAAGAGTTTGCGACAACAGGCTAAAAAACTAGGTGTTGAGAAACATATTAAGTGGCAAGGTGCACAGCCACAATTAACCGTGCTTGAAGCTTATCGTGAAAGTGACCTATTTGTACTGGCGAGTAAGATTGTTGCTGATGGTGACAGAGATGGGATGCCTAATGTGTTGATGGAAGCACAAAGCCAGTCAGTATGTTGTCTGGCGACGGATATTTCAGGTATCCCTGAGCTGATTGATAGCGGTGAAAATGGCGTATTAGTTGAGTCGAACAATGTTGATCAACTTGCAGCTGCATTAGAGGCATTATTACGTGATGGTGAAAAACGAGAACGTCTAGGATTAGAGGGGCAGAAGCAACTTCATCGACGCTTTGATGTCAAAATTGGTATCGACCAGTTAGAAAAGCTTTTTGATAGCCGTGACTGATACAAGCGTAAAAATAGGCATTGCATTTTATGCGCCGCTTAAATCGCCCTTACATCCGATACCTTCGGGTGACCGAAAAATAGCGCGTTTATTTATACGTGCGTTGGAGCAGGGCGGTTATCATGTTGAACTTGCGAGTCAGTTGCGCACTTTTGATAAGCGAGGTGATAGTCATCGTCAACAACGCTTGATTATTGTTGCTAAAAAAGAAGCGACTAGAATTATGCGTCGCTGGAACAAGCAAGGTTTTAAACCGCAAGCTTGGTTTAGTTATCATCTGTATTACAAAGCCCCTGATTTAATAGGCCCAATCATTTGTCAGGCGCTTCATATCCCTTACATTGTGGCGGAAGCTTCATGGGCAGAGAAACGTGCCAAGGGGGGCTGGGCTCTGTATCACCAGCAAGTGGCTGCAGGATTAAAACTCGCGAGCAAAGTCATCTGTATTAACCCAAGAGATAAAATAGCACTTGTTGACTTCTATTCTCGGTCGCAGAAGCAATATCACTCTCCACTCGTGTCACTGAATGCTTTTATCGATGATCACCCTGTTAATGATGAGGCTTCTTATGTAAACATTGAGCATTCTCAGGCACGCAAAAATAGCGGTGAACTAACCGCTATTTTAACGCGAGAAGGTATCGCTGCTAAATATGGCTTAGAGAGTGATTTACCTTGGCTTATTACAATTGCAATGATGCGCAGTGGCGATAAATATCATTCCTATCAGCAGTTAAGTTCAGTGGCCGATTTGTTACAAGAGCCTCACCAGTTATTGATTATTGGTGATGGCGTGATGCAAGCTGAAGTCCGATCTCTTTTTGTTCAACACCAGCAAGTCAAATTCGCAGGAACACTTGAAAGCAGTCAAATACGAGAATTATTACCGCACTTCGAATTACTCGTTTGGCCTGCGATAAATGAAGCGCTGGGCATGATATTTTTAGAAGCTCAGCAAGGAGGCGTTGCAGTTGTTGCTGGTGATCAGGGGGGCGTTAGCTCAATTGTGAATAACCATGTTACAGGTATCTTGGTTGATGCGTATAACGCGCAAGAAATGTCAGTAATGATTGATAGTTTACTGCAAAATCATGATAAATTAAAAGCCATGAAACAAGCGGCCACTCAGTATATTATTCAACATCATTCTATTGAGGCCAGCGCGCGGCAGCTCAATTGTGTCATTCAAGATGCGATATCAAATTCGTTGGATAAGATATGATCCATGTTTATTTCATCCGTCATGGGCAAACGCAATGGAACTTTGAACGGCGTTTACAGGGGCGTACTGACATTCCGTTGAATGAGGCGGGAAGGCAACAAATTAACGCTTATCAGTTACCATCGAATTTGGTATCGCTACAATGGTTTCACAGTCCGCTGTTAAGAGCCCAACAAACGGCCGAATTACTCTGTGTTGATGCACTGGCCGAAATGGCTTTGATTGAAATGAGTTGGGGCGAGTGGGAAGGTAAAACCTTACCGCAATTAAGCGCTCAAGATCCAAGTTACTTTGCTAAACAAGAAGCGCTAGGGTTAGATTTGTGCCCACAAAATGGTGAGTCACCAAGATTGGTTGCTGCGCGAGTAAGCACTTGGGTTGAGTCTTTGGCTATTGATAACCAAGATCAGCATATAGGCTGCGTCAGTCATAAAGGTGTTATCCGCGCTATATATGCACTCGCGACGAATTGGAACATGTTAGGAAAAGCACAGCATAAAATGAATTATCACTGCGCCCAACACTTTTGCTTTGATCGCGGGAACTGGTCTATTATTGAGCTTAATATTCCGTTATAAGCGTGTACTTCAAGCCAGTTTGTGTAAGGCTCCCAATTGTTAAGAGAGCCTATTATTGATATTGTGATAATATATTAGTATTAAAAAACTAAATTAACTTGTGCAGAACCGACAACCGCTTCGGCTTTATTGGTAAACACGTATGTTAGCCCTGTATTTGTGTCTGTTTCAGTGAATGATGTGTCTTTACCTACGATATAAGCTGCCGCTAAATCAAGAGAAAGTGTTTTGCTTATTTTGAATGTTAGACCAGCGGTGTACCACTGGCGCTCAGAGTCTGGAATACTTATTGTCGTATCGCCGGCTGCTTCATCTAATGCGTAACCAGCGCGTAATATCACTTTGTTGCCTAAGTAATATGATAGGGCAGCTGAATAGCGGATGTTATCTTCGTAGTTATAACCTTTTTCAAATAATACAACGTCATTATTTTGAGCTAGCAGACCTCGCAGGCCATCGAAGCTGCTCCATTCAGTCCAGACAACACCGTATTGTAGAGCTATATGACCAAAACGATGATATCCACCGAGTTCTGCCATAGCTGGTAATGATAAATCTAACTGACCTTCTAAGTTAGCGCCTTGATAGTTTGAGTATTCTCCTTCAAACGAGAGCTCTACTTCTGAACGGTAACTGACACCAATTTTATGGTTATCACTCAAGTCAAATAACAGGCCTGCATTCCAACCAAAGCCAAAATCATCACCTTCCATGATAAAGGCTTGAGAACCGCCTGCTAGTCCAGATAATTGAGCGTTATTTGCTGCAATTGCACCGCCAAGTTGAGCTGGCGTCGCCCCAGCTTGAGCTGCGGCCGAAATGCCTTGCATCGCACCAAGTGCGGCAGCATCACCAAGGTTACGTTCAAGTTCAGCAGATCCATAGACGATCTGTGCACCAACACCTAGGCGTATTTTACTGCCTAATTTAATTGCTAAGCTTGGATTTAAATTAAATGTCGTTAAGTGGGTGGAGCCACCAAGTAGCCCTGCTGCATAACTATCTGGAAATTCAGTGTTGGTACCATAATTTGTGTATCCAGCTAAACCAATGGCGAGTTTATTACCGACAGGAAGCACCGCGTAAACAGAAGGGAGTGTTGCTGGGTTTACAGAGTTTTCAACATCATAATCAGACTTACTTGGTCCACTGTAATTTGTCCCAAACCCGTTATTAAAACTGGCGTAGTAAGGGGCGAGTGGAGTGTTTTCACCAGTCGTCTCCACTGTTGGATCTATATAAGCCCCACCAAATGAAAACGCAAACTTGTTAAATGAGGCGGCAGCCGCAGGGTTAGTCGCAATCACTGCGACATTGTCCGTATTTGCTGCAAAACCCGCGTTAGCATTACCGAGTGCTGACGCTGATTGTACGTTAACTTGGAACCCTGCGGCTGATGCCTGAGCGCTAGCTAAAATTGTTGCTGTTATTGTTGCTTTAACTATCGATTCAACTATCGATCTAGATACGACACTTCTTTTGAACAAATTTGATTTTTGCATGACTAATCCCTGTCTCATATAAATTATGTAAAATACATCCATGTTTATTACAGATTTACTCGAAACGCATTGATGCACGTTTGCTACCTGAGTGGAACTTATTATAGGGAAATAGTGGTATGTTTATGTGAGAGGAAGAGGGATGTTGTTAGTAATACAATTAAAATTAGAATGACCGTTTAAAGTGTGCGTTCACTATCGGCTTGTGGCTATTTTTTAGCATGCATTTTATAGTATTAATGCTTTCTAATGTGTTTTAGTGATAATAGTATTAACCGCCTTTTTAGATACAATAAGTTAGAGCCTACACTCTATCCATGTGGGTTATTCTATTAATTGATAATTTAGTTGAAATCCAAGTATCGTGCTATTGCCCTCTGTACTTATATCAAAGCTGTCTTGGCCAACAGTATCTTTAATTCGCGTGGTTTCATATTTGACATAAGTAAGGCCGATATCGAAACTTAATGAGTTACTTGCATAATAGGATAAGCCAACACTGAAATTTGTTTTCTTATCAAAGGGAATCGAGAAGGTTGCGCTTTCAGTTGATTTTTCTGTTGACGCCCCACTTCGTAACCAGACTACATCATTTAATTTATAGTTAACGGCGAATGCAACTTTCCAACTATCCTCTGCGTTAACAGACTCTGTCAAACATTGACCTTGCGGTAGGTTAAACCCCGAATTAGCAGGGCAACCTGGATGTGATACCGAAATGGAATTTAGGCTTTCCCATCCATACCAAGCGAATGAATACTGTACTGATAGTCGTTGATCAAGTAGGTGAAGGCCTGAAAATGTTAATTCACTTGGAATTGCCATCGTCAGCCTTGTCGTATCTTGAAATACTAAATCATTATTACCCGCCAATGTGGTAAATGGACCTTCTGTTTCAATATCACTCGCAGACCGATAGGATAGCCCAAACTGGTGATGTGTGTTTAGTTGATAAAGTATGCCGATATTAAATCTAAAACTGATACCCGTACCATTATAATCTTGATAAATCTGACTCGGATTATTGGTATTTTGTGAGCCATAGTTTGTTGTTAATTGATAGTTACCATAAATAGCACTTACACCCGCACCAACATAAAAATAGTCCGTTAATTTGAGTGCTATATTTGGGCTAATTTCATAGGTGAATAAGGATCTCCGCCCTGCAAGAAGACCTACGGGATATTCAGTATCATAGTTGTTACGGACGTTATAATTAGAAAAAGTAGCAAACCCAAGTGACCATTTATCATTAATGGGAAATGCAAAGTAGCCAGAAGGGACGATATAATTATCACCGATTCCAGCGTTATCCAATGCTTCAGGATCACCATTGGAATAGTACTCACCAGTAATGTCTTTTTCAGATTGAATTAAGATACCTGCGATAGCCATACTTGGATATGAAAACGCAGCTATGATCGCGGGGTTCACGGCTATATTTGCTAGGTTAGTCGTGTCTGCTGCCGCGCCTGCACCAGCATTGCTGAGTTCTATGGCTGAGGTTGTTGAGGATTGGTATGATGCTGCATATGTCGAAGGGCTGTAATAAAATATGAGACTAAGGAGAGCGCTTAGGTAGGTGATGGATGAATCACGGCTACAACTTTTTATCATATTGATACCCCTAAAATAATGTTTTATTTTAAGGTTAGTCGAAAATAAAAATAGCGCCATAAGACGCTATTTTTATTACTGTATTTAAGTATTCAGTTACTTAGCTAAATACGCTTAGAAACGGTAGTTTGCTTGTGCTGAAGCAATGATTGCATCACCTGAAGATTTAAAACCGTATTCCATACCTGGAACTGGCGTTTCTGTAAATTCAACTTCTTCTACATAGATATAAGCAACACCAAAATCAAGGCTTAGATTACTACTTGCATTATATGTTGCACCTACTGTATACCAAAAGCGATCTGATTCGGGGATACTTAGTGTAGTTTCACCTGCTGACTCGTCTAAAGCGAAGCCTGCGCGTAATATTACTTTATCTATCGTATATTCAGCACCAATAGAATAACGCATACTGTCATTAAAGCTTTCTTCTTTTAAGAAACACTCGCCATCTTTGCAAGATGAACTTGTTGCTCGAAGTTCTTCAAACTTGCTCCACTCTGTCCAAAGTACGCTATAAGATACAGCAAATGATTCATTTAAAGCATGATACCCAGAAAATTCAGCTGTGGCAGGTAATGGAAGGTCAAGTGATGCTTTAACTTTATTATCGCCGCTTGTTACACCAGTAAAGTCACCTTCAAAGTCAAGATCTACTTGTGAGCGATAAGCTAAGCCAATGCGGTTATTTTTATTGATTTCATATAATGCACCCGTATTCCAGCCAATAGCCCATGCATCACCTTCCAAAAGGAAGAGTTCTTTACCTGGGTTGTTTACTGCTCTTGCGGTTGCGGCTGCGTCTGCGTCACTAGCACCATTCTTTTTAGCGGCAGAAAAACCTCCTGCAGCAATGATATCACCATAGTTACGCTTGATTGCGGCTTTACCATAAACAGCACTAACACCAAAACCTAAACTTAGTTGTTCAGTTGCTTTAAAAGCAATATTCGGATTGATATTTAATGTTAATAAGTCAGTTTTACCAGCCGCAGCACCGGCCGCATAGTCATCCTCAAATTCAGTTGTTACACCGTAGCTTGAGAAAATACCAAGACCAAAAGTTAATTTATCATTGATTGGTTGGATAAAATATGTAGCAGGAACAAAAGCACTATGTACCATATCATCAGCATTTAGTTCGTTTACATCACGGCCTAAAACTGCACCGACGCTAGTATCTTTCACACCTGTAATATCAACATTAGGCTCAACATAAGAACCAGCGAAAGATAATTCAGCTTGTTTAAAGCGTGTCATTGCAGCGGGGTTGCGTGCAAGTACTGATGCATTATCAGCAACGGCTGCTTCACCAGCAAAAGCTCGTCCAAGACCAGATGCTGAATGTTCGCTTACTTGGAAACCAGCAGCAGAAGATTGTGCAGTTACCAGCAGTAGAGCTGTAGCAAGCGTTGTTTTTTTTAATTTAGACATAGTTAATTACTCATCTTTATAAGTTTATTTTGGTTAACTCGTTACTGGTTTAGATCTCTGAGATAGAAAAACAAAGTTCCTTTTGTTTATTCTTTAAGTATCAAGGTCAGACCAGTTGTCGGTAGTATGAATAAATAGTAACTGCTTGTTCATGTTTTGTAATTAAGAATAATCACAGTGTGTAATGTTTGGTTATTAAGGCTTGACGTTTAATTGAAAAAATAGTTGATGGTTGGTGGTTGGTTAAGTCGCTGATAGTTAATGGTTTATTTCAGCGTACACGTGTTGTTATTAAATTGTTATCGCTATCAAATAAATTAGAGTAGTTGTTCTTATCACTATCAAGTCAAAATCAATGTTTGAATTTGTGATCTATATCATATAACCGTGTCAATCTTTTTTGAGACATTTCTTTGTCAAGTGTCACGTATGTCACATTTTGCTATGTTATTGTTTATAATATACTCACCGTTCGGTTTGCTGATAGTGCATCTTGAAGTCGCTTGGGTATAAATACAAAACCTTATAGCAAAAAAGCCACGTCATTTTCTCTAAGAGAGAATGACGTGGCTTCAAAGGATTACTTAAAAAGAGTTACAATTAAGCTTCTTCTTTAAACTCTGCCATAAATTGATGTGCAGTTTCCATCATGTCTACAGAACCTGTAAAGAAAGGTACACGTTGGTGTAATTCTGTCGGTTTTAGATCTAGAATCGGTGTGTAACCATCTGTCGCTAGTGCACCAGCTTGTTCAGCAAGGAAAGCCATTGGGTTGCACTCGTATAATAAGCGTAGTTTCCCCGTTGGTGCTTGTGCTGTTTGTGGGTAAATGTAGATACCACCCTTAAGCAGGTTACGGTGGAAATCAGAAACGAGAGAACCAATATAACGTGAAGTATAAGGACGGTTGGTTGTTTCGTCTTCTTCTTGGCAATACTTAATGTATTTCTTCACACCAAGTGGGAATTTGCTGTAGTTACCTTCATTTATCGAATATATTTTACCAGATTTAGGGAAGGTTAACGCTTCATGAGATAAGCAGAATACACCAATTGATGGGTCATAAGTGAAACCATGAACACCATTACCGGTTGTAAATACCAGCATAGTTGATGAACCATATACAACATAACCCGCTGCAACTTGCTTACGGCCAACTTGTAAAAAGTCATCCATTGAAACTGGACCGCCAACAGGTGATATGCGACGGTAAATAGAGAAAATGGTACCAACAGATACATTTACATCGATGTTTGATGAACCGTCTAGTGGATCCATTAATACTACATAATTAGCATTGCGGCTGTTTTGGTTGTCGAAAAATACATAATGATCTTCTTCTTCAGAAGCAATACCACAAACTTCACCACGCGCAATCAATGCATTTTTAAATACTTCGTTCGCATACATGTCTAATTTTTGTTGCTCTTCGCCTTGGATATTTTCAATGCCACTTGCACCTGTTATGTCAACTAGGCCTGCTTTATTGATCTCGCGGTTTACAATTT
>Ga0209291_1002255_pt1 | contig 15851 bp, 14 predicted proteins | sample GOMGulsemesocosm_FD_184633 | JGI IMG/M metagenome (GOLD analysis project Ga0209291, IMG submission 184633) | Methane-oxidizing microbial communities from mesocosms in the Gulf of Mexico - GOM9B Gulf of Mexico (SPAdes) (version 2) | ecosystem: Environmental > Aquatic > Marine > Cold seeps...
CTGTAGAGCTTCCAGAAGGTGTTGAAATGGTTATGCCTGGTGACAACCTTAAGTTTGTTGTTGAGCTAATCAACCCAATCGCGATGGAAGAAGGTCTACGCTTCGCTATCCGTGAAGGTGGCCGTACTGTTGGTGCTGGTGTTGTTTCTAAAGTAATCGCTTAATTTCGATTAGTTTGAACAATATATAGAAAGGTCGCTTAGGCGACCTTTTTTTATCTGCTATTTATGTCATTAATTGTTAGCAGAGAATAGCTAAAAAAATGACGAACTAAGTTCGCCACATTTCATAGAATAGTCATTTCACTATTAACGTTTCTTTGCATTTTCAAACGCGTCAGCAAAAGCATTGTTACCGAACGATGTATTTCTATTTTCAGTTGGATTCTGTTTTTTTGATTCTGGTTGCTTGTATGGTTTTGCTTTATTAACAACCGTTTGGTTCTTATCTGATTCTGAAGTATTACGTTGTACTATGTCATCATCTAACCGCATCGTGAGTGCGATACGCTTTCTGGCTATATCAATTTCTGTCACTTTAACTTTGACTACTTGACCAGCTTTCACAATCTCATGGGGATCTTTTACAAAACGGTTCGTTAGTGCTGAAATATGGACTAAACCATCCTGATGAACGCCGATATCAACAAAGGCACCAAAGTTAGTCACATTACTGACTATGCCCTCTAATAACATCCCTGGTTCTAAATCTGTTATTTTTTCAATACCGTCTTTGAATATTGCTGTTTTGAATTCGGGTCTTGGGTCTCGACCTGGTTTCTCTAGCTCTTGCAGAATGTCGATGACCGTTGGTATCCCCACTTTAGTATTTGTGTAATCTTGTGGGTCAAGCGATCCCAGTATTTCACTATTACCAATAATATCGGTGATTTTTCTCCCTGTCTTTTGAGTAATATCTTTTACGATGGGGTATGACTCAGGATGAACTGCTGAGCTATCAAGCGGGTCTTTCGCGTTTAATATACGCAAGAATCCGGCACATTGTTCAAAAGCTTTAGGGCCTAATCTCGCAACTTTCTTTAGTTCACTACGTTTACTAAATGGACCGTTGTCATTACGATAATTAACAATGTTTTCAGCAATCGTTTTGTTCAATCCAGCAACACGAGAGAGTAGGGCTGCAGATGCTAAGTTAACATCAACACCGACTTTATTTACGCAATCTTCAATGACAATGTCGAGTTGCTTTGATAACAAGGTCTGGTTTACATCATGCTGATATTGACCAACACCAATAGCTTTCGGGTCGATTTTAACTAACTCGGCAAGTGGGTCTTGTAAACGACGAGCAATGGATACGGCTCCTCGAATAGAAACATCAAGCTGTGGAAATTCGTTGGCTGCTAACTCTGATGCAGAATAGACTGATGCACCGGCTTCACTGACCATGATTTTTTGTAATTTAAGCTCTGGCTTCGCTTTAATTAACTCAGCGACTAACTTATCTGTTTCTCGAGATGCGGTGCCGTTACCAATACTGACTAATTCAACGTTATAGCGTTGGCACAAAGTCGCTAATGTCGACAGCGATTGTTGCCATTGCTTTTGTGGTACATGCGGATAGATGGTTGTGTGATCGAGTAATTTACCTGTTGCATCAACGATGGCAATTTTGGAACCTGTACGTAACCCGGGATCAAGTCCAAGTGTTACCTTTGGTCCCGCTGGCGATGCCATGAGCAATGCAGTTAGGTTGGCTGCGAATACTTTGATAGCTTCAACTTCCGCCGACTCTTTCATTTTACCGATAAGTTCAGTTTCTAATTGGCTGAGTAATTTTTGTTTCCAACTGCTGTGAACGACTGATTTTAACCATTCGTCAGCGGGTTTATTTTGATAATGAATCCCCAAATGTTTGGCGATGATTATTTCACAATAGCTGGTTGCATTTTTCTCGGTAAATTCAGGGTCTGCATTCAAACCTATTTGTAGCTCACCTTCATTTTTGCCGCGTAACATGGCTAACATGCGGTGTGATGGTACTTTGCTAATCCCCTCACTGTGGGCGAAATAATCTTTGAATTTACTGTCTTCTGTGGCTGTTTTTTTATTTTCTTTTGATTCAAGCGTTGCGTGAGAAAGTAACTGTTTACGGACTTTAGCAATCAGTTCTGCATCAACGCTCGCTTTTTCCATCAGGATAAATTTAGCTCCTTCTAATACTTGCTCTGGTTCAGCAAAATTAGTGTCTGATGTGATAAATTGTTTGGCGAGTTTGATCGGCTGCTGTTGTGGATTTGCAATCAGAGATTCTGCTAATGGTATTAATCCTGCTTCAATTGCTATTTGGCCCTTCGTACGGCGTTTGGTTTTAAAAGGTAGGTAGAGATCTTCTAAACGCGTTTTTGTTTCAGCATTATTGATAGCGGCGGTTAACTGCGGGGTTAACTTATCTTGTTCGGCAATATTTTTTAAAATTGTTTCACGGCGCGTTTCTAAGTCACGTAAGTAGGTCAGTCGCTGTTCTAATGTTCTTAATTGACCATCATCTAAGCCTTCAGTGGCTTCTTTTCGATAGCGGGCGATAAAAGGGACGGTCGACCCGTCATCAAGTAGGGTAATTGCAGCGTTAACTTGGCGTACATGCGCATTAATTTCTTGCGCGATCAGAATAGCTAATTTAGACACTTTGGATCCTTAAAATGAATAGATTTGTGATGACATGAATACGGATGATTATTCTGTAAATGGGGTGTATTGGATCTTGTTGATGTACCACGTTTTACTACCCGCAGGCGTGTGCACTATCGCCTCATCATCAACTTGTTTCCCGATAAGGGCTTTTGCCATTGGTGAGTCGACTGTAATGAAATTACGTTTAGGGTCTAATTCGTCACGGCCGACAATGCGGCACTGGATTACCTTTCCATCATCATCTTCTAATTCGGCATAGGCGCCAAAATAGACTGTGCCATCTTGTTGTGGACGATAATCGACGATCTCTAATACTTCGAGGCGTTTAACTAAAAATCGAATTTCGCGGTCGATGGTTCGCAGTAAATGTTTATTTTCTTTGTAGTCAGCATTCTCACTGCGGTCACCTAGAGAAGCTGCCCAAGACACAACTTTTGTGACTCTTGGTCGTTCTTCTTTCCAGAGAAATTTAAGGCGTTTGTCTAAAGTTTCCCAGCCAACTCGGGTGATTAAGTTTGATATAGCCAATGCTATGACCTTCTTAAATTATATTGAAAAGAAATTATAGCAATAGCACAGCTGAATAGCTCATTTTCGTTATGGCAGGTAGAAAAAATGCCAGGTCGATTACTCGATACTGGCATTTTGTTCATGATTGCTCATTATTTAAATCGGTATAAACACAACTTAAATAAAGTTTAAAGTTGTGGACCAGCAGCAAGCAGTGCTTTGCCTTCTTCGTTGTCAGTGAACTTCTCGAAGTTGTTCACGAAACGTTTAGCAAGGTCAACGGCTTTCTCTTCCCATACATTTGCATCTTCGTATGTATCACGAGGGTCAAGAATCTTAGTATCACAACCTGGTAGTGTTGTTGGTACTTCTAAATTGAAGTAAGGGATCGTTTTACTTTCCACTTTTTCAATTGAGCCATCAAGAATTGCATCGATGATGGCACGCGTATCTTTAATTGAAATGCGTTTACCAGTGCCGTTCCAGCCAGTATTAACAAGGTAAGCTTGCGCGCCTGATGCTTCCATACGTTTAACAAGTTCTTGACCGTATTTCGTAGGGTGAAGTGATAGGAACGCAGCACCGAAGCATGCTGAGAATGTTGGTGTTGGTTCTGTAATACCACGCTCAGTGCCGGCTAATTTAGCGGTAAAACCTGATAGGAAGTGATATTTAGTTTGTTCTGGCGTTAGTTTAGATACTGGTGGTAAAACACCAAATGCATCTGCACTTAAGAAAATAACTTTATTTGCGTGACCGCCTTTTGAGATCGGCTTAACAATGTTTTCAATATGTTCGATAGGGTAAGAAACACGCGTGTTTTCTGTTTTCGAACCGTCGTTATAATCAACTACGCCACCGTCAAGTACGGTTACGTTTTCAAGTAATGCGTCACGACGAATTGCGCCGAATATTTCTGGCTCCGCTTCTGCACTTAACTTAATTGTTTTTGCGTAGCAACCACCTTCGAAGTTGAATACGCCATCATCATCCCAACCGTGTTCATCATCACCAATTAATTGGCGTTTTGGATCGGTTGATAATGTTGTTTTACCTGTACCAGATAAGCCAAAGAAGATTGCTGTTTCACCATCAGAACTCACGTTTGCTGAACAATGCATTGATGCAATACCTTGTAGTGGCAATAGGTAGTTCATATAAGAGAACATACCTTTTTTCATTTCGCCGCCGTACCAAGTACCGCCGATAAGTTGAATTTTCTCTGTTAAATTGAAAGCAACAAAGTTTTCAGAATTTAGGCCGTGCTTTTCCCAATCAGGGTTTGTGCACTTAGCACCATTCATTACCACGAAATCTGGTTCGTAAGTTGCTAATTCTGCTTCGGTTGGACGGATGAACATGTTCTTAACGAAATGCGCTTGCCATGCAACTTCGGTGATGAAACGAACTTTAATACGGGTATTGGCGTTAGCACCACAGTATGTATCAACAACGAATAAACGTTTTGTGGAAAGCTGTTGTGTTACGAGTGCTTTAAGATCATTCCATACGTCTTGAGAGATGGCTTTATTATCATTTTTACCTTGATCTGACCACCATACTGTATCGCGAGTTGTATCATCACGAACAATGTATTTATCTTTTGGTGAACGACCAGTAAAGATACCTGTATCAACTGCAACTGCACCTGATTCAGTAACAGTCCCTTTTTCATAACCTTCTAGACCTGCTTTTGTTTCTTCTGAAAAAAGTAGCTCGTAAGAAGGGTTATATACGATTTCTTCAACATCCTTGATGCCATATACCGATAGATCGATAGTGGCGCCAATAACTGTATTTTTATGTTTTACTTCTGTCATTGGTATCTCCTGGGGGTACAGAGTTTAATTTATTGTTTCAGATTAAATTAAGTTGGTTTGAAAATTAAATTTAATGAGTGCACTAACGGCACTCTTATTATTAAATTTAGCAGTATTAAACGATGTGCTGCGGTGTATTTGTTACACTCTTATTCCATCTTGTTTAATGTACAGGGTTGCCAATTTGCGGTGCATGTATATCTTCTACATCTCCTGCATTAAAAGCATAAAGCGAACCGCAATAATCGCAGTGCATCTCTATTTGTCCTTTTTCAGCAATAATATCAAGTAACTCTTCTTTTGCTACATTCAGTAATGCTGCTGCACTACGTTCATGTGAACAACCACATTTAAATGACACGGTTTGTGGATCGAATAAGCGTACTTTTTCTTGGTGATAAAGTCGTACTAGCACATCTTCAGCATCAAGATTAAATAATTCATCATCTTTTATCGTTTCAGTTAATGCTGCGAGGTGTTCAAAATCTTCGTGTGAACTTTTCTTGTCGTCTGATGCTGGTAATTTTTGTAGCATCATGCCCGCAGCTTGTTTTCTATAGCCAACTTTACCAGTACGGAACCACAAACGTGTTGTTAGTTGTTCAGACTGTTCGAAGTATTGTTCCAAACATTCTTGTAAAGTCTCGCCACCAAGATCAACGATACCTTGATAACGTTCGCCTTTGTCTGGTGAGATAGTAATAACCATTACTCCTTTACCAATCAATTCTTTTACATTGTTTGTGTCTGGTACTGAACCATTCCAGCGAGCCACACCACGTAATTCAAGATCTTCATTACCATTAATAACAGCAAGTGTCACTGGACCGTCACCTTGTAACTGAACCGTGATAGAGCCTTTAAATTTTAATGTCGCTGTTAATAGACTTGCTGCAACTTGTAACTCACCGAGTAGGCGCTGAACAGGTCTTGGATAATTTAGGTTTTCTAAAATATCAATAAAGCTTTGTTCAAGTTGTACAATCTCACCACGTACTTGGTGATCTTCAAACAGGTAACGGTGTAATAAATCTTTCTGGCTCATAATATTCTCGACGTTAAAGTTAATGATTTTTTATCCGCAATAGTTCTCGACGTTGTTTCTTGTCGGGACGTTTATCAGGGCTAGGGTTATACAATGTATTCAGTTTACGCGCGACATCATTTTGTGCACGCTTTTCAACACTAGTTGGTGTTTCTTCATACAAAGTAGTCGCCTCTGGTGCCCCTCTCCTTTGTGCGGAAAGCTGCTTTACGATCACTTCCTTTTCATCAAAGCCTTGTTTTATTTTTATTGTTGCACCCAACTCAACGGTTTTACTGGGTTTTGTGCGTTGATCATTGTAGCGGACTTTACCACTTTGGATCATGTCTCTGGCAATGGCGCGGGTTTTAAAAAACCGTGCAGCCCACAACCACTTATCAAAACGCACATCACTATCTGGTTTGGTATTTTTTGACATATTGAATGTAACCATATTCCAAATAAACGATCTTATTGATCTGATTATAACAGATAAATAAAGCAGTAAGAGAGTCTTTTATTACGCGGAAATACACATTTCATTAACTAAATCACGTCGTTGATTTCACATTTCTTTCGTCATAGTTTCATTTGTAAGTGTTCTAATTATAGTGTGGCGAATAATCAGAATTCATATATTCTTTAAAGGTTAGCGCTGGTATGTTTTTTTATTAAAAAAACATTAATTTTCTATCATGATTTACCCGATTTATCTGATTTATATGATTTAACTGATGTTTGTCGTGTTTAAGGCTTGTACGGATAGAACGAGAAGGCTAGTATTGGTCAGTTCAATTTACGACTTTTATTCGGGTTAATCACAAACGTTGGTAAACATAGCTTATTTTGAAAGTAATGCTGTATTAGGGTAATACAAAAATGGATAATTTAGATGCGCTTAAGCAGCTTATAATCAAACTACCTCAAAAACAAATATCGACCTTTTGTTGCTATTTTTTACTCGCTGTATTTTGTTATCAATCAGCGGTGTTAACTTGGCAGTTATGGCCGATAAAATCAGATTCTGCAACATTATGGCAACCTATATTTAGCCGTGGTAGTGATCAAGCCAAAAGTTATGAATTAAATACACTTCGTAATTTAAATTTATTTGGTAAACAGAACGCAGAAAATCAAGCGTCTGTCGCTGTTCAGACTATTGATGCACCAAAAACACGCTTACGTCTAATATTAGTTGGTCTTGTTGCGAGTAGTGAACCAAGTCTTGCATTAGCTATTATCGAGCTCAAAGGTAAGCAAGAAACGTACGGGATTGATGATGAGATTGGCGACACGAATGCGGTGTTAAACCAGGTACTGGTTGACCGTGTGATCATTAAATATCGAGGTAACTTAGAAACGTTAATGTTGGATGGTGAAGAGTTCACTCGTGAGACAAGCGGGCGACAGTCTCATAACGAAAGTTCAAGTAAAGCACCTAGAGACCTTTCTAATCTACGTAAAGACTTATTATCAAACCCTGCCAGCATTACCGACTACGTACGTATTTCTCCCGTTCGAACTAATGGGAAATTAGCGGGTTATCGTGTTAATCCAGGTAAAAATCGTGAACTATTTAAAGAAGTTGGTTTAAAGCCAAATGATCTCGCCGTATCGTTAAATGGATATGATTTAACGGATACTCGCCAAGCAATGGAAGTTGCCACGCAACTGAAAGACTTGACCGAAATGTCCCTCACCGTTGAGCGTGATGGGCAATTACACAGTATTTATTTAAGTATGCCAGAGTAGCCATTTGAGCAACACTTTTTAAGCCGGTAACTTAGGTAGCTAAGGATAAAGATGAACCTTAATAACGTTGGAAAAAAATTAACAAGCTTAACCTCAGGGATATTGCTGAGTTTGAGTGGGATGGCCATGGCTGCCGATTATTCTGCAAGTTTTAAAGGCACAGATATTAATGAATTTATTAATGTTGTGGGTAAAAACTTAAATAAAACCGTGATCATTGATCCGAGTGTGCGTGGCAAGGTGAATGTTCGTAGTTACGATTTATTAAATGAAGAACAGTATTATCAGTTCTTTCTTAATGTCTTAGATGTATATGGTTATTCCGTTGTTAAGATGGACAATGGTGTACTTAAAGTTATTAAAAGCAAAGTAGCAAAAACATCAAGCATACCAGTGGTTGATGATAACGATCCTGGTCAGGGTGATGAAATGGTTACGCGTGTAGTACCTGTTCATAATGTATCAGTACGTGAGCTCTCTCCGTTATTACGTCAATTAAATGATAATGCTGGTGGCGGTAATGTAGTGCATTATGAACCGTCTAATGTGTTAATGCTGACAGGCCGCGCAGCTGTGGTTAATCGCTTAGTAGAAATTGTCCGCCGTGTAGATAAAGCGGGAGATCAGGCCGTTGATATTATTCATCTTAAATACGCATCTGCTAGTGAGATGGTTCGTATTATTGATAGTGTGAACAAAGGCGATGGGAAATCGAAGATCCCAAGTATCTTACAACCTAAAATTGTTGCTGATGATAGAACTAACGCGGTTGTGATTAGTGGTGATCCCAAAGCGCGTCAACGTGTTGCTAAATTAATCCAACAGCTTGATAGCGAATTAAAAAGCACAGGTAATACCCGCGTTATTTACTTGAAATACGCGAATGCCAAAGAAGTTGCCGAAGTTTTAAAAGGTGTGAGTAACTCTATTGAGGATGGAACGTCTGGCTCATCAACTAAATCAAAATCAAAATCGAGTTCAAAATCAGAGCCGGGTATTGAAGCGCATGAAGACACCAATGCGTTGGTGATTACGGCACAACCGGATGTGATGCGTACCTTAGAGCAAGTGATTAGTCAGCTTGATATTCGCCGTGCACAAGTATTAGTCGAAGCGATTATTGTCGAAATATCAGAAGGTGATGGCATTGACTTTGGTGTTCAGTGGGCAACTGAAGCAGGAGGCACGCAATATAATAATGGCAAGCAAGTCTCTTTAGGTGCACTTGGCCAGGGTATTTATGATGCACAGGATAAAAAAACGACAACGATTTATACTGACCCTACAACAGGTGTAGAAACACCGAGGACGACAACAACTTCTGGTGATACTTCAGCACTTGCTTCAGCACTTGGTGGTGTGAACGGCATGATTATGGGCGTTATGAATGGATCAAAAACCTTCGGTGCGATTATTCAAGCGGCTGCTACAGATACTAATTCTAACCTTCTTGCTACACCAAGTATCATGACACTCGATAATCAAGAAGCCACATTTGTTGTTGGTGAAGAAGTACCCGTTATTACAGGCTCTTCAACGGGGTCGGGTAATGAAAACCCATTCCAGACGATTGAGCGTCGGGAAGTGGGAATTAAATTAAAAGTGACGCCACAAATCAACGAAGGTGATGCGGTACAGTTAACCATTGAGCAAGAGGTATCACAAGTATTAGGTTCTACTGCGGTGGATGTGACTTTTGCGAAACGTCAGGTAAATACCAGCATTTTAGTGGATAGTGGGCAAACGATCGTGATTGGTGGCTTACTTGATGAGAAAGTGATTGAAAGTATTTCTAAGGTGCCTTGGCTCGGCGACATCCCTTGGATTGGTAATTTATTTAAGTCTACATCATCAAGCACTTCAAAACGTAATCTGATGATCTTTATTAAACCGACCATTATTCGTGATAATGCATCGATCCGCGGTATCAGTAATCGTAAGTACAGTTTAATGCGCGCAAATCAGTTGCTACAACAAGAAAAAGGTGTCGCATTGATGCCGTTTACTGATGTTCCAGTGTTACCTAAATTTGATGAAGAACGTATTATTTCGCCTGCAGTTCGTCAATATCTGGAAGAACAAGATAATCAAACGGTTGAATTTGATATGAGAACGAAGCCTAAAACGACAAGTGAGGCTGAGTAGATGAGTACTCAGGATTATGACGAGGTAAGTGAAAGCGAACGCTTGCCTTTTTCGTTCGCCAAAAAATTTGGTGTGGTGCTAAGTGAAGCTGAACGCGGCTGGGTGTTATATCACAAAGCCGATGTTGCCCCGAGTACGGTACTTGAAGTACGTCGTAACCTTGGTCAAGTGTTTCAATTGGTATTATTAGATGATGAGGCATTCGAATTAAAACTGACAGACGTGTTTCAACGTGACTCATCAGAAGCAAGACAGTTAATGCAGGACATTGGTAATGAAGTTGATTTTTTTACGTTAGCTGAGGAGTTACCAACCGAAGAAGATTTATTGGAGTCCGATGATGATGCGCCGATCATTAAACTGATTAATGCGATGCTCAGTGAAGCAATTAAAGAAGGTGCTTCAGACATTCATGTGGAAACATTTGAGCGTGCATTGGTGATCCGCTTCCGTATTGACGGTGTATTAAGAGAGATTTTGAAACCGAATCGGAAATTAGCATCATTGTTAATATCACGAATCAAAGTCATGTCAAAAATGGATATCGCAGAAAAGCGTGTTCCCCAAGATGGGCGAATTTCGTTGCGAATTGGTGGACGTGGTGTTGACGTGCGTGTATCAACCTTACCATCGAGTTTTGGTGAACGTGTCGTAATGCGTTTACTCGATAAGAATAACGCTAAATTAGAATTAAAGCATTTGGGGATGACGTTAGATAATCGTAATAAGATGTCTGAACTTATTCATAAGCCACACGGCATTATTTTAGTTACTGGTCCTACGGGGTCGGGTAAGAGTACGACCTTATATGCCGCACTATCGGATATTAACAGCAAAGATCGTAATATCTTAACGGTTGAAGATCCAATTGAATATCAACTTGATGGCATTGGGCAAACGCAAGTAAATCCAAAAGTTGATATGACCTTCTCACGTGGTTTACGTGCTATTTTACGTCAAGACCCCGATGTTGTGATGATTGGTGAGGTGCGTGATTTAGAAACAGCGCAAATTGCCGTTCAAGCTAGTTTAACGGGTCACCTCGTATTATCTACCTTACATACTAATACCGCAGTGGGCGCCGTCACTCGTTTACGTGATATGGGATTAGAGCCCTTCTTATTGTCGTCAAGTATATTGGGAGTACTGGCACAACGATTAGTTCGAACGCTTTGTCCAGATTGTCGAGAGGGTGCACCGCCAACAGAGCGCGAACTTGAGCAATTGGCTTCTAATCGAGTGGCGGACGCGACAGTCATTTATCATCCGAAAGGTTGCGAAAACTGTAACAACACAGGCTATCGAGGTCGTACTGGTATTCATGAATTATTAATCGTCGATGAAGATGTGCGAGACATGATCCACAGTGGTGCTGGCGAACAGATTGTAGAACGTCATATTCGACCATTCACACCAAGTATCCGTCAAGATGGCCTAGCTAAAGTACTGGAAGGTGTCACCACCTTAGAAGAAGTACTTCGTGTGACAAGAGAGGGATAAGCATGCCTGCATTTTCTTATTTAGCGATTGATCAAAAAGGTAAAAATAAAAAAGGGGTAGTGGAAGCTGATGGGCCAAAGCAAGCGCGTGCTTTATTACGCGAGAAAGGCTTAACTCCACTGGAAGTGGAAATGTCTGCAGCGGCTGAAAAGAAAAAAGCGGCAGGTGTTTTTTCATTTAAACGAGGTATTAGTACGGCGGATATGGCGCTATTAACCCGCCAGTTATCCACGTTAATTGCTGCTTCGCTACCACTCGAGGAATCATTAAAAGCGGTTGCAGAACAAAGTGAACTACCACGTATCCAGAACATGATCTTAGCCGTACGGAGTCGTGTTGTTGAAGGACATACGTTAGCAGAAAGTTTTGCTGAGTTCCCTCATGCCTTTGACGACTTGTATTGTTCTATGGTGGCCTCTGGCGAAAAGTCGGGTCATTTAGATAAAGTACTCAATCGTTTGGCTGACTATACCGAACAACGCCAAAAAATGACCAGTCAATTAACGCAAGCCATGATTTATCCGGTCATGTTAACGCTGGTGGCTATTGGTGTTGTGTCGCTATTATTGACAAGTGTCGTGCCTAAAGTTGTAGGCCAGTTTGAACACATGGGACAAGAATTACCGCAAATCACCCAAATATTGATCGGACTTTCTGATTTTGTCAGTAACTATGGTCTTTATCTTGTTGTTGGTATTGTCCTTACTATCATTGTTATTAAACGCTTGTTATTAAAACCTGCGAATCGCTTGATATTCGATGAACGATTATTAAAAGTGCCTGTCATTGGTAAGGTGAGTCGTGGAATCAATACTGCGCGTTTCGCGCGAACATTAAGTATTTTAAATGCCAGTGCGGTACCGCTACTCGAAAGTATGTTGATTGCGGGACGGGTATTAACCAATATGCATGCGCGTAAATTGGTCGAAGCTGCGACAATGCGCGTTCGTGAAGGTACTAGTTTAAGAGCAGCATTAACGGAAACAAAATTATTTCCACCAATGATGCTGCATATGATTGCCAGTGGTGAACAAAGTGGTGAATTAGGTCCGATGTTAGAGCGTGCTGCAGATAATCAAGATTCACAATTTGAAGCGCAAGTGACGATGGCTTTAGGCATTTTTCAACCCTTACTGGTAGTGAGTATGTCGGGTGTTGTATTATTTATTGTGATGGCAATTCTTCAACCGATTTTGTCCTTAAACAATATGGTTTCAGGTTAGATTTTTATTTCAAATAGAGGATTTTATGAATAATAAAAAACGGAATATGTCAGGTTTTACCCTGTTAGAAATCATGGTTGTTATCGTGATTTTAGGTATTCTTGCATCAATGGTTATCCCTAATTTATTAGGTAATAAAGAAAAAGCGGATCGCCAGAAAGTAGTATCAGATATCGTCGCGTTAGAAAATGCGATGGATATGTATAAGTTAGACAACAGCCGTTATCCAACGACAGAACAAGGCTTAGATGCATTAGTTGAAATGCCGGATGTAGATCCAGAACCAAGAGATTATCGTACTGGCGGTTACATCAAGCGTTTACCGCAAGACCCTTGGGGTAATGAATATCTATTAGTTAGCCCAGGTGAACATGGTCAAGTTGATATTTATTCTATTGGTTTAGATGGTGAAGAAGGTTCCGATGACGATATCGGCAACTGGAACATGCATGATAAGTAACTAATTGTTTTATTGAGGCACAGGTTCTTTTCTGTGCCTTTTTTTATCCAACTGAATGCATTCGATGTTAATTCTTACTCTATCAGAACGCATATCAACAATGAGCAAAGGTACACAATGAAAAATCGTACTCATCAAGAATCTGGCTTTACACTATTAGAGATAATGTTAGTTATATTCTTAATGGGCATGATGGTCACCGGTGTTGTCATGACAATGAGTTCTTCTGGCCCTGATAAGCAACTCAAAAAAGAAGCTGCTCGTTTTATCGGAGTGCTAGAACTGGCTGAAGAAGAAGCCTTACTTAGTAGTATTGAAATGGGGATCGTGATTGAAGAACAGCACTATCAATTTGTTTATTTAGATGACAATGATAAATGGTCCGCATTTAATGATTCTAAGTTTTTTGTAAAAAAAGAGCTACAAGAAGACATGCTTATGTCACTTGAGTTAGCAGGGTTGAAAACAGAAGGAAGCTTGTTAGGTGATCGTAAGCTATTTGCTGATGATGATGGTTTGTTTGAGGATAATGGCGGGCTATTTGAAGGTGATGAAAAAGACGAACGTATCGAACCGGATGTGTTTATTTATTCAAGCGGTGAAATTACCGATTTTACGTTGACGTTTACCTACATGGATGCGGATGTTGGGGACAGTAGTATCAAGGTCCAATTTGATGAATATGGAAAATTAATGATTAATACCACGATGGATGGATTTTAATGAAACCATGTTTCGGAAAAAAAACATTATTTAAGCAAGCTGGCATGACATTATTAGAAGTCATGGTGGCGATGGCGGTATTTGGCACGGCTGGTTTAGCAGTGATGAAAGTCGCGACTGAAAATCTCAGCAGTTTAGCCTATTTGGAAGAAAAAACATTCGCTAATTGGGTGGCTGCTAATACTTTAACTGAATTAAAGTTAGCAAAAACAATACCTGGAAAGTCATGGCGAAAAGGTGAGTCTGAATTAGCGGGTCGAACTTGGTATTGGCGTTATAAAGCAGAATCGACAGACAGCAATGATTTTGTCGGGGTGACAGTCGAAGTGGCGACAGATAAGAAGTATGACTCAACGATTAGCCATTTACTCACCTATGTGGTGCGCTAAGATGATGCGAGAACCGACAATAAAACAAAATGGCTTTACATTGATCGAGATGATGATTGCGATCGCTATTTTTTCCTTACTCAGTCTGGGGGCTTATCAAGTATTACAAGGCGTATTACGCAGCGATGAAATTTCGACAGAACGTGGGAATGCATTAAAACAATTACAACGAGCAATGGTTATTGTCGAGCGTGATTTTCAACAAATGAATGCGCGTAATAATCGTAGTGATGATGACCAGACTGCAATGCCATTACAGTCTGGGAAATTTATGTTTGATAGTGATGACGATGGTATTGCTTTCGTTCGCAGTGGTTGGCGTAATCCATTATCACAGTTACCACGCTCATCGTTACAGCGGGTAATGTATCGTGTTAAAGATGCGCACTTAGAACGTTTAAGTTATGTCTATTTAGACCCCACTACAGGGGAAGAGCCGAAAAGGCAGTTGATCTTGGAAAATGTCGAGTCATTAACGTTCGAATTTTATCATAAAAATAAATGGAATGAGACTTGGACAAACAAGACCGCACTACCTGATGGCGTTAAAATGACGCTAACATTAAAAGGTTTTGGTGAAATTCAGCGCTTATTCCTATTACCTAAAGCGACAATCGAAAAATAAAGATGAAGATAAAGATAAAGGAAAGGGCAGCTAATGATATATGCCTCTAAACAGCGTGGTATTGCACTATTAACCGTCTTACTTATTTTGGCTGTGATGGTGATTATTGCCAGTAATATGTCATCACGTTTACAGCTGGAATTACGCCGTACCAGTAACATAATGACGCATCAACAAGCCCTTTGGTATGCTTATGGTGCAGAGGCATTGGTTGAAAAGGGATTAAAGCAAGCCTTGAAAGACGATGATACGATTAACTTAGATCAATATTGGGCCACAGAAGGCATGATGTACCCAGTTGAAAATGGGCTCATTGGTGGTCAGGTTTTTGATATGCAAGCCTGTTTTAATGTGAATGCTGTCACTGGTGAAGATAAAGACGGTCAAGCCCCACTGAAGGTCCGCTTGTTCCGTAATCTATTAGAACAGCTGGATCTGGATGCGTATGAAGCGGAGCAATTAAGTGATGCCTTACGTGACTGGATTGATAGTGATACCAATGTGATATCGAGTTACGGTGTCGAAGATGCTTACTATGAATCCCTTGATTACCCTTATCAAGCGGGTAATCAACGTTTAATTAATGTCAGTGAACTACGGGCAATAAAAGGATTTAATCAAGCTGTTTACCGTAAGGTTCGTCCTTATCTTTGCGCCTTACCTACAGCAGTCTTAAAGATAAACGTGAATACCATTGTGATTGATAAGCCTGAGATATTAGCTGGATTATTTTCAGGACAATTATCATTAGATGTAGCGAAAACAATATTGGAAGAACGGCCTAACGGTGGTTGGAAAACAACGGCGGATTTCTTGGCGTTACCGTTATTGGCTGGTATTAAGCTGGATACGGAAGAGCAAGCTGTGTTTGGTATAAAAAGTGGTTATTTTGTTGCGCAATTACAAGCTGAATTTGCTAGCGCAACCATGAAAGTAGAATCGTTATTTAAAGCTGAAAGCAAAGATAGTGTTTATGTTATTCGTCGACAATTCGGAGGAGCTCAATGAGTGAGCAATTAGTAGTAA
>Ga0209291_1002256_pt1 | contig 15845 bp, 14 predicted proteins | sample GOMGulsemesocosm_FD_184633 | JGI IMG/M metagenome (GOLD analysis project Ga0209291, IMG submission 184633) | Methane-oxidizing microbial communities from mesocosms in the Gulf of Mexico - GOM9B Gulf of Mexico (SPAdes) (version 2) | ecosystem: Environmental > Aquatic > Marine > Cold seeps...
CATATTTTGTAGTATCACCATATGAGTTCTTTATTACTGCAGGTGTGGTTGGTTTAGTAATGGGAGGTATACAGTCATTATCACGTTCAACCTACGCTAAGTTTTTACCAGAAACAAAGGATACTACTTCATATTTCAGTTTTTATGATGTTTCAGAAAAAATTGGAATCGTAATTGGAATGGGAATTTTTGCTTCAGTAGAAGTGATTACGGGGTCTATGCGTGATGCAATATTGTTTTTAGTGGTATTCTTTTTAATAGGTCTTGTACTTCTTTATAAAGTTCCTCAAAAAATTAAATAATTTTCTTTATGTTTGTGTGATATTGAAAAAAAAACTTATATGAAGGCCTTTAAATTTACTTTTATACTAGCACTAATGGCTAGTGTTACATTAGTTTCTTGTGATAATGAACCCCTAACAGGAACTTTTATAGATGAGTCTGGAGTACCTGCTGGTACTGATGGAGGAACTGGAGGTGGTTCAGAAGAAGTTGTTGCTCCTTTTTTCGCTAAGGTTGACGGAAATGAATTTTCAGAAGATTTAATAGAGGCATATATTTTTAATAACAAATTGTGGGTAAGAGGTACTGATGCTACTACAAGTAAAATAACATTAGGATTACCTGAAGATATTGGAGAAGGTGAATTTCAATTTGATGCTACTACATTCACGGGTATTTTTGAAGAAAATGTTGCGCCGGATACTTTTTTTACGAGGGCTGATTCTGGTACAATCACGATTATAGCTCATGACACTACTGCTAAAACAATTAGCGGTAAATTTAATTTTATATCAACACCAACAGGAAGTACAAGTCCATTGTATAATATTACTGAAGGTGAATTTAACGTAAGCTATTAATTTTAAAACTAATTATGAAAACAGCAAACACAATTTTTAAGCTATTTTTTGTTTCAATACTATTAATGGCTTGTAGTACAGAAGATCCAGCAGAGTTAGATGCATCTTTACATATACCAGATGTAGTAACTCCTCCAGTTTCTGCGGGAACTTTTACAGGAAAAATTGATGGTACTGATTATACCATTGATATAGCAACAGCTGTAAGCGCCAATGGTGTGATTATTATTACAGGGAAAAGAGGAGATGAAGTAATAACCTTACGTATGCCTTCAGATATAGGAACTAATAGTGTAACAAATCCTTATATTTTAGAAGGGGCAAGTACTGATTATTCAGCGTTTTATAACACTAATGTTTCAACGGTTTCAGAAGCTACTACGTTAAGTGATTTACACATGACTTTTGATGAGAGTTTATGGATAGCAGACACGCCGTTAGCAACTGTTACAGGAGGTGTAACAACTATAAATGGTATTAAAGGAGCTGACGGAGAGTCGGTAAACTTTATGTTACAGACTGATCAAGCAGGTTCGTATGCTTTTGGAACAACTAATCATACAGCTAATTATACAGAGACTGGTGCTGGTGCAAATGTATTTGAAGCTGATACTACAGTTGACAATGGAGCAATCACATTAGAAATTGATGATTTAAATAAATTAATTTCAGGATCATTTAGTTTTGATGGTACTGAAACATATACGTCATCATATATTGTTCCTAATGGAGTAGATACGGATGGAGATGGAATGTTTGATGGAGTAGAATCAGACTTAGGCTATGATCCTAATAATATATGTAGTCCAATTAGAGAAGCTGGCTATACTGATTATGATGTAACTAATCCAGATTGGTTAGCTGCGGATTGTGATTTTGATGGTATTACTAATTTAGATGAATTAAATGGGCCTGATGGGGATCCTCTTGCAACTGATGATAACACTGATCCTTATGGAGATAATGGACCTGATACTGACGGAGATGGAATAAGTGATATGCAAGAAGATATTGACGGATCTGATAGTGCCGACCCTTGTAGCCCAGCTCAATTAGAAAAATACACTGGGTATGATGCTGATAATGCAATATGGAAAGCTGCAGATTGTGATGGTGACACGGTATCTAACATTGATGAGGTTAATGGGCCAGATGGTGATCCGCTTACATTAGGAGATAATACAGATCCTTATTTTCTAGATTTCCTTAATAAATCATTTACAGAAGGTTCTTTTTCTAAAGTTCCTTATGCACAGCCTGATGTTTTAAGAGGTTTAAATATTTCTACTCATAATACTACTGATAAAAGAATTGTAGGTACGTATAGTTTTGTTTCTGCTTCTATAGGAGAAACTCCAACGAGATGGTATGTTGTTACTGAGGGAGCATTTGATGTAACTTATGAGTAAGTTTTAAGATCAGATTCAAAATATTAAAAAAGCAACCATTTGGTTGCTTTTTTAATGCACTAAAATTAGCTATGGCATATTAATTGTCTTATAAAAATGTATGTAGAATACTTGATGTTAAAAATTTTACTTAAAGTCGTTATATCAAGTGTTTTATAGTATTTAACTAATAAAAACAGCATTCTGTTTCAATGACAGAATGACAAATATAAAATATGAGCAATTCAGAGTTTTTAAATATTGACAGTTTGTCATTACAAGGGATGGAAGATGATACGGAATTTATTCCGTTGATGACTACTGAAGATGAAGAAGAGATAGCAAATGAAGATATCCCGAATGAATTACCAATTTTGCCTTTACGTAATACGGTACTTTTTCCTGGGGTAGTTATTCCAATTACTGCAGGTAGAGATAAATCTATAAAGTTACTTAATGACGCCTATAATAACAAGCAAGCAATTGGTGTTGTCGCACAAAAAGATTCATCGGTAGAAAACCCTACAATAGAGGATATTAACACGACAGGTACTGTGGCTAAGATTTTACGTGTATTAAAAATGCCTGATGGAAATACAACAGTAATCATTCAAGGAAAAAAGAAATTTTCTATTAATGAAATTGTTAAAGAAGAGCCGTATTTGGTTGCTTCTGTAAATGAAATTCCTGAAGAAAAACCCAAAGTAGAAAATGAAGAGTTTAAAGCAATAATCGATTCAATTAAAGAGTTGTCACTACGTATTATTAAAGAAAGTCCGAATATTCCTACTGAAGCTAGTTTTGCAATTAAGAATATAGAAAGTAATGCTTTTTTAATCAATTTCATATCATCGAATATGAATTTGAATGTAAAAGAAAAGCAAACACTTTTAGATATTAAAAATTTATCAGAACGAGCAATGGCAACCTTAAAGCATATGGATATGCAAATGCAAAAGTTGTCTTTAAAAAATGATATTCAATCTAAAGTGCGTAATGATTTAGATCAGCAACAACGCGAGTATTTCTTACAACAACAAATGAAAACCATACAAGAAGAATTAGGTGGTGTTTCATATGAGGCAGAAGTAGAAGAAATGCGAACTAAATCTAAATCTAAAAAATGGGACGATAAAATTGCAGCTCATTTTGATAAGGAATTAGCAAAAATGTCAAGAATGAATCCACAAGTAGCTGAGTATTCTATTCAGCGTAATTATTTGGAGTTGTTTTTGGAGCTACCTTGGAATGAATTTTCAAAAGATAAATTTGATTTAAAACGAGCTCAGAAAATTCTTGATAGAGATCATTATGGTTTGGAGGATGTAAAAAAACGAATCATAGAGTATTTAGCGGTATTAAAACTGCGTAATGATATGAAGTCGCCTATACTATGTTTGTATGGACCTCCAGGTGTAGGAAAAACATCTTTAGGGAAATCAATTGCTGAAGCCTTAGGGAGAGAATATGTTAGGGTTTCGCTAGGTGGCTTACGAGATGAAGCAGAAATTCGTGGTCATAGAAAAACGTATATAGGAGCAATGCCTGGGCGTTTAATCCAGAGCATGAAAAAAGCAGGAACATCAAACCCAGTTTTTGTGTTAGATGAAATTGATAAGCTGTCAAATTCTCATCAAGGTGACCCTTCTTCTGCAATGTTAGAAGTGTTGGATCCTGAGCAAAACTCAGAGTTCCATGATAATTTCTTAGAAATGGGTTATGACTTATCTAAAGTGATGTTTATTGCAACCGCAAATAATTTAGGGGGTATACAACCAGCATTGCGTGATCGTATGGAGATTATTAATGTAAGTGGTTATACTATTGAAGAAAAGGTTGAGATAGCTAAAAAGCACTTGTTATCTAAACAGCTAAAAGAACACGGATTATCAGCAGATCATTTAAAAATCGGAAAAAAAGAATTAGAGCTAATCGTTGAAGGATATACACGAGAGTCTGGTGTTAGAGGGCTAGATAAAAAAATTGCTAAAGTTGTTCGTTATGCGGCGAAGTCTATTGCAATGGAGGAAGAGTACAATATTAAATTGAAGAAGGAAGATATTGTTGATATTCTTGGCCCTGCAAGATTAGAAAGAGATAAATATGAGAATAATGATGTTGCTGGTGTAGTTACTGGATTGGCTTGGACAAGTGTAGGTGGTGATATTTTGTTTATCGAATCTATTTTATCAAAAGGAAAAGGCGTAATGTCTATTACGGGTAATTTAGGGAAAGTAATGAAAGAATCTGCAACCATTGCTTTAGAATATATTAAAGCAAATGCAGAAGTCTTTAATATTAATCCTGATGTTTTTGAGAAATATAATATTCATATACATGTTCCTGAAGGGGCAACCCCAAAAGATGGTCCTAGTGCTGGAGTAACGATGTTAACCTCCTTAGTGTCATTATTTACTCAAAAGAAAGTAAAGAAAAGTTTAGCAATGACAGGGGAAATTACCTTGCGTGGGAAAGTGTTGCCCGTAGGTGGAATAAAGGAAAAAATCCTAGCGGCAAAACGTGCTAGAATTAAAGAATTAATTCTTTGTGTAGATAATGAAAAAGATATTCTTGAAATAAAACCAGCCTATTTAAAAGGCTTAACGTTTCATTATGTATCCGACATGGTAGATGTAGTTAGACTAGCGGTAACAAAACAACCCGTAAAGAATGCTAAAAAGTTATAAAAAATAAGCCTCATATTGAGGCTTATTTTTTTTTGTGAAATATTTTTGAATTACAAGCGTTTTCAATCTAAGATTTAGTTATTTTGTATTTATGATTAAAAATATTTTATTATTCTTAGGGTTTATAGTGACATATAATGTCAATGCTCAAATAGGAGGGAAATATACTTACCAATTTTTAAATTTGGTTTCTTCACCAAGGCAAGCAGCTTTAGGAGGTAGTGTGTATACTAATAATGATTGGGATGCTTCTCAAGCTTTACATAATCCTTCTGCTATTAATAGTGAAATGGATGGGCAATTAGCATTGAATTTTGTGAATTATTTTGCTGATATAAATTTCGGAAGTGTAGCATATGCAAAAAGTTTTGGCGAAAAAACACACATGATTGCTGCTGGTATCACTTATGTTGATTATGGTAGTTTTAATGGGTTTGATGAAAACGGGGTGAGTACTGGAGAATTTTCAGGAAATGAATTTGCACTAACTGTTGGATATATGTATGCTGTTCCTAAGTCTGATTTAAAATTGGGAGCAAATGGAAAATTTATTTCTTCAAAATTAGAAAAATACTCTTCAATTGGAGGAGCATTAGATTTAGCCATGTTGTATGAGTTTAAAAAATCAAATTCTGAGTTAACATTAGTTGCTTCTAATATCGGAACACAATTCACTACTTATGAAAATACCAAAGAAAAAATCCCTTTTCATGTAGATTTAGCGTTTGCTAAAGAATTAGAAAAGTTGCCTTTAAAATGGCATATAGTTTTTGAAAACTTACAACAATGGGATTTGTCATTTAGTAACCCTGCGCGTTCGGAAGTGGATTTAGATGGAAATGTTACCACTGAAGAGATTTCTTTTTTTGATAAATTAACACAACATCTAGTAATAGGTGGGGAGTTGTTTCATGGAAAAGCAATAAACTTAAGAGTGGGGTATAATTTTGGAAGAGGGTATGAGATGAAAATTGAGGGAAATAGGGTTTTTGCGGGAATAACAGCTGGTTTTGGAATAAAGTTGAATAGGTTTCGTGTAAACTACGCGTTTCAAAAATATAGCGCAGCTGCAAACGCACATACTTTTGGTTTAAATATAAATCTACAGTAAATTGAATTCAAAAAAAATAATTATTGCCATTGACGGTTATTCTTCAACGGGGAAAAGTACTTTAGCAAAACAATTGGCAAATAACTTAGGTTATGTGTATGTTGATACGGGAGCGATGTACAGAGTTACAACGCTTTATGCGCTAAAGAATGGTTTTATTTCTGAAACACATTTTAATGTAAATGATTTTGTTTTAGAGTTGCATAAAATTTCAATATCGTTTAAGTTTAATAGGGCTCTTCAGTTTGCGGAAGTGTATTTAAACGGAAAAAATGTTGAAAAGGAAATTAGAACCATGCATGTTTCTAGTTTTGTAAGTAAAATTGCTGCCGTACCGGAAGTGCGTTATCGATTGGTAAAGCAGCAACAAGAAATTGGTAAGGATACTGGAGTGGTAATGGACGGTAGGGATATCGGTACAGTTGTGTTTCCTAATGCGGAATTAAAACTTTTTATGACTGCTACAGATGAAGTAAGGGCTAAACGTCGTTATGATGAGTTAGTAGGAAAAGGTGATGTGGTTACTTATGAGGAAGTGTTACATAATGTAAGAGAGCGTGATTATATGGATACACACAGAGAAAATTCACCATTAGTAAAGGCTTCTGGTGCAATTGAAATTGATAATTCAAATTTAAGTATTGAAGCCCAGTTTAATAAAATAATAAAATTAGTTGAAGAAGCTACGGTATAATAATTGTAGTTTTTTGGTATAAAAAAAGAAGCTGAATGAGCTTCTTTTTTTATTTAATCAATTCATTTTTATAAATTAGGGATATCTAATACTTGCCCTACTTTAATTAGATCTGGGTTATCTAGTATGTTTTTGTTAGCCTCAAAAATCTCTTTGTATTTCATGGCGTTTTTAAAATAATGTTTAGCAATACCTCCTAAAGTTTCTCCACTTACTACGGTATGTCTATGGTATACTGAACTATCCGAAACAGAAATATTCGCCATCAAATCCGTAGGACTATCTCCTCCAATTGCTTTAATGGAATCCCACATTAAGTTTTTCTCGTATTGTGTGTTTGCAGTTCCTTTCACTTTTAAAATTCCATCTTCAACGCTAACTTGTCCATCTGAAATACCTAATTTTTCTCCAAGATTTAATACATCTTGATATTTTGCTTTAACTGGCATAATTGTTTGATTTTAAATTAATTAATATTGATTTACTCAAATATAACATTTTAAATTCAGAAATAAAAGATACTATTTTTGGAAGTAAACTATGTTTTGAAATACATATTATAATTTAAGATATAAAATATTGTAATTCAGTGAATATAGTTGTATTTTTGCAGTCCTTTTAGCAGAATTGAGTAAAAGAGGGATTAAAAAAAATAATTATAACAACTTCTGAAGTTGGATGCATTATTACTCAAAACAACTCAGAATACAAATTATTACTACAGCTATGGCTGAAGACACAAAAACACAAGAACAATTTTTAGCAGATTTTAACTGGCACAATTACGAAGAAGGAATTGATCCAGTAGAAGACGCAGTATTAGAAGAGTTCGAAAAATTAGTATCAGAAAACTTTGTTGACACGGAAGATGATACAGTAGTTGAAGGAACAATAGTTTTCTTAACTGAAAGAGAAGCTATTATTGACATTAACGCAAAATCTGAAGGGGTAATCTCATTAAATGAGTTCCGTTACAACCCAGATTTAAAAGTTGGTGACAAAGTAGAAGTTCTTGTTGACATTAGAGAAGACAAAACTGGTCAGTTAGTATTATCTCACAGAAAAGCAAGAGTAATCAAGGCTTGGGACAGAGTAAATAATGCTCACGAAACTGGAGAAATCGTTAACGGTTTTGTAAAGTGTAGAACTAAAGGAGGTATGATCGTTGATGTATTTGGTATTGAAGCATTCTTACCAGGTTCTCAAATTGATGTGAAGCCTATTAGAGATTACGATCAGTATGTAAACAAAACAATGGAATTCAAAGTTGTGAAAATCAACCACGAATTTAAAAACGTTGTTGTTTCGCATAAAGCTCTTATTGAAGCTGATATCGAAATCCAGAAGAAAGAAATTATCGGTCAATTAGAAAAAGGTCAAGTACTTGAAGGTGTTGTTAAAAACATTACTTCTTACGGTGTATTTATTGATCTTGGAGGAGTTGATGGATTAGTTCATATTACAGATTTATCTTGGTCAAGAATCAACCATCCAAATGAGATTGTTGAATTAGATCAAAAATTAAATGTTGTAATCTTGGACTTTGATGATAAGAAATCAAGAATCCAATTAGGATTAAAGCAATTAAGCGCTCACCCATGGGAAGCTTTAGATGCTGACTTAAAAGTTGGTGATCAAGTAAAAGGTAAAGTAGTTGTAATCGCGGATTATGGTGCATTTATTGAAGTATCTCAAGGAGTTGAAGGATTAATTCACGTTTCTGAAATGTCATGGTCAACACACTTACGTTCAGCTCAAGATTTCGTGAAAATCGGAGATGAAGTAGATGCTGTTGTATTAACTTTAGATAGAGAAGATCGTAAAATGTCTCTTGGAATCAAGCAATTAACGCAAGATCCTTGGACTGATATTACTACTAAGTTCCCTGTAGGTTCTAAACACACAGGAACTGTACGTAACTTTACTAACTTCGGTGTATTCTTAGAATTAGAAGAAGGAATTGATGGATTAATTTACATCTCTGACTTATCTTGGACTAAGAAAATCAAGCACCCATCTGACTTTGTTACTGTAGGTGATAAATTAGATGTTGTTGTATTAGAATTAGATGTTGAAGGAAGAAAAATCTCTTTAGGTCATAAACAAACTCAAGATAACCCTTGGGATAAATATGAAGCTGAATTTGGTTTAGGAACTGTTCACACTGCAACTATTGACGAAATGGTTGATAAAGGAGCAACAGTAACAATCAACGAAGACATCGTAGCATTCATCCCTTCTCGTCACTTAGAGAAAGAAGATGGATCTAAATTGAAAAAAGGAGATTCTGCTGAATTCAAGATAATTGAATTTAACAAAGATTTCAAAAGAGTTGTTGCATCGCATACTGCACTTTTCAGAGAAGAAGAGGAAAAGAATGTAAAAGCTGCTTCTAAGAAAGCTGCAACTGCAGACAAACCAACTTTAGGTGATGCTAACAATGCGTTACAAGCACTTAAAGACAAGATGGAAGGGAAATAATATTCACCTGATATTTTAAACTTAAAACCGCTCAATTGTATTGAGCGGTTTTTTTTATATTTGATTGAAGTATAACTTAAGTTTTTCCGTAAATTTGTTTTCCAAATAACAGTTTGGAATTCATGACAAAACAAAAAGTGTTACTTAGTTCAAAAGAAGTCAACATTATACTTCACAGATTAACCTCTCAGTTAATTGAAAAGCATGAAGATTTTTCTAATACCGTTTTAATAGGTATTCAGCCCAGAGGTGTGTTTTTAGCCAATAGGATTAAATCCTTATTAGAAGATTTTTACAAGATTCCTAATGTACAATTAGGCTTGTTGGATATCACCTTTTTTAGAGATGATTTTAGAAGAAGCGATAAAACTTTAGAAGCAAATACAACCACAATTGACTTTATTGTTGAAGATAAAAACGTGATTTTTATTGATGATGTACTATATACCGGTAGAAGTATAAGTGCAGCATTAACTGCAATGCAATCTTTCGGAAGGCCAAAGGATATTGAATTGCTAACACTTATTGACAGGAGGTTTAGTAGGCATTTACCAATACAACCAAATTATAAAGGGAGGCAAGTAGATGTGATTAATGAAGAGAAAGTAGCCGTGAAATGGGCTGAGAATGGAGGAGAGGATACTGTTTATTTAATATCAAAATAAAAAGATGAGCGAATTAAGTGTAAAGCATTTATTGGGAATAAAATATATTCAACCTGAAGATATTGAGCTGATTTTTAAGACGGCAGATCATTTTAAAGAAGTAATAAACAGGCCTATAAAAAAAGTGCCTTCTTTACGAGATATAACGATTGCTAATTTATTTTTTGAAAATTCAACGCGTACAAAATTATCTTTTGAATTAGCAGAGAAAAGATTGTCAGCAGATGTAATCAATTTTTCAGCAGCACAATCTTCTGTAAAAAAAGGGGAAACGTTAATTGATACGGTAAACAACATCCTTTCAATGAAAGTAGATATGGTTGTCATGCGTCATCCCAATCCTGGAGCAGGAGTATTTTTGTCAAAACATATAAATGCAAGTATTATAAATGCTGGTGATGGAGCTCATGAACATCCAACACAAGCTTTATTGGATTCCTATTCTATTCGTGAACGTTTAGGAGAAGTAGCTGGTAAAAATGTGGTGATTGTCGGTGATATATTACACTCTAGAGTAGCTTTATCAAATATTTTCGCATTGCAAAAACAAGGCGCTAATGTGAAAATTTGTGGCCCAAAAACATTAATACCTAAACATATTGAAAAATTAGGAGTAACGGTTGAAACTAATTTGCGTAAGGCATTAGAATGGGCAGATGTTGCCAATATGTTGCGTATTCAAAATGAACGTTTGGATATTAGTTATTTTCCATCTACTCGTGAATATACTCAACAATATGGGGTCACTAAAGACTTACTAAATTCTTTAGATAAAGAAGTAGTAATAATGCATCCAGGACCTATAAATAGAGGAGTAGAGATTACTAGTGAAGTTGCCGATTCTGATCAAGCAATAATATTAAATCAAGTAGAAAATGGGGTTGCCATTAGGATGGCAATCATTTATTTACTAGCTTCAAAAATAAAATAGTTATGATTTTAAGCAAAACAGGGAATATTACCGTTGTTACTCAAGAAAGAGCAACAATTGTTGATTTAGTAGCGAATATTAATAAGAAATATGAGCAAATAAAAAATGATAACATTATTGTAAATTTATTTTCTGTTAAAGAAATTCAAGAAACTGCAATTAATGATTTTTTATTGGTTTCAAAAAAACACAAAGCTTCTAAACGATCATTTGTAATTGTTTCAAATACTATTTCACATAATGGTATCCCTGAAGAATTATCATTTGTACCTACATTGCAAGAAGCTCACGATATTATTGAAATGGAAGAAATTGAACGTGATTTAGATTTTTAACTCACCAATGAAAATTAGAGGTTTAATATATTGGTATACTTTAATTGCTATACATCTAAAATATAATAAATAATGAAACTTACTATTTTGGGTTGTTATAGTGCTACTCCAAGGGCATTTAACAATCCAACAGCCCAAGTGTTGGATATCAAAGGAAATCTTTTTCTGATTGATTGTGGTGAGGGTACCCAAGTACAATTACGTAAGTTTAAGATTAAGTTTTCAAGAATAAAACATGTATTTATCTCACATTTACATGGCGATCATTTTTACGGATTAATTGGTTTAATTTCTACATTTCGTCTTTTGGGAAGAGAAGCTGAATTACATGTTTATGGGCCAAAGGGAATAAAAGAAGCTATTTTATTACAATTGAAATTAGGGAGTTCCTATGGTGGTTATGAGTTAATTTTTCATGAACTTATTGCTAATGAATCTGAATTAATTTTTGAAGATGATAAAGTTGAAGTTCATACGATTCCTTTAAAACATAGAGTGTATACAAATGGTTTTCTGTTTAAAGAAAAACTTGGAGAACGCAAATTAGATATCAGTGCAGTATTGAATAATGACATTGAGCAATGTGATTATAGAAATATTAAGTTAGGGAAGGATGTAGTAAATAGAAATGGAGATTTAATAGCCAATTCATTAGTTAGTTTTGACCCTGAAACACCAAAGAGCTATGCTTTTTGTAGTGATACTAAATACACAGAAACAATTCTTCCAATTATTGAAAATACAACGGTACTTTATCATGAAAGTACTTTTTTAGAAGAACATGCACATTTGTGTAAAAAAACTAAACATGCTACCGCTAAAGAAGCTGCAACAATAGCGTTAAAAGCAAATGTTAAGCAACTTATATTGGGGCATTTTTCAACCAGATACGGTAACATAGAATGCTTTAAAAAAGAAGCAAGTACTGTGTTTCATAATGTACACTTAGCTGATGATGGTAAAGAATTTAATCTTTAATAATTCTTTTCGACATAAATTTTAAACCTATTCATCCATTTCATCACTTGCTTTTTGAAAAAACTAGGAGCAATTTTGGACATTAGTTTCACAATAAACCCTCTAAAAGCTAAGTATTCAATTTCAGCATGATATTCTGTAACGGATGGTGCAATTTCTTTAAGGCTAACCTTCATGGTATTACTAGTGTATTTATGATCGTATTTTGCATAAAAAATATCTGGTAAGTTATTTTCTATAATTGTTTCAAATAAGTCAAATTTGTTATAAACTAACTTAGCAGTTGCTCCTTTTGTACCTTTTTTGCCTGTTAATGGAATAATTTTAACAAAACCCTCCTGACAAGCTTTCATAGCTTTAGGGTCTTCAAAAGCAGCACTTACATCTTGGATGTTTTTATGGATAACAACTACGTAGTTAAATTTCATAATACTTTTTAAAATAGGAATCTAAATATAGAATTTCATAAAGATAATTAAATCTTGTAAATTGCAACTTATGAATAACGATTTAAGTAATTATAGGAAATCATACGAAAAATCAGAACTTTTATTGAGCACTGTACCTGATAATCCAATGCAGTTATTTCAGACATGGTTTTATGAAATAGATAATTCTGGTACTACTGATGAAGCTAATGCAATGACAGTTTCTACAATTGGATTGGATGGATTTCCGAAAAGCAGGGTTGTATTGCTTAAAAAATATACGCATGAAGGTTTTATATTTTATACGAACTATAATAGTGAAAAAGGAAAGGCTATAGCCAATAATAATAATGTATGTATTTCTTTTTTTTGGCATGCTGCTGAACGACAAGTAATTATTAAAGGTAAAGCAGAGAAAATAGCTGATAACTTATCAGATGGTTATTTTGAATCTCGCCCTAAAGGTAGTCAGTTAGGAGCTATTGTTTCAAATCAAAGTGAAGTTGTTGAAAGGACTGATATAGAAGAAAAACTCAAGTCTTTAGAAGTTACATATTCTGATAAACCAATTCCTCGTCCAAAACACTGGGGTGGATTTATTATTAAACCTGTTGAAATAGAGTTCTGGCAAGGGAGAGCTAATAGGTTACATGATAGAATTAGATACCACTTAGAAGAAGATTATTCATGGAAAATTGAACGTTTAGCTCCTTAGTTTTTTAATTATGATCATTTCTCACTTAAAATCAGTGGGTTAAAACTATTCTTATTATATTTTACTTCAAAAAACATTCAATTTTTTAAGCCATACTTTTAAATAAGGAATTGCTGTTAAAAACAAAAACCACCTCGTTTATAGTCCCAAATAATATTATAATATTATTGAAGCTACTTACGAAGTAGTTTTAGCATTCAGGTAGATAGTTTTTTTAAATTACTCTGTATAATTTGATTAACTTAAATCTTAATAATTACACTATTCTGATATTTTATACAGAGTAATTTGTATAATTTTTTACTGCTTTATAAAAGGAAACTATTCGCATTTATAATCAATTAAAATCCCAAGTAATCATTGATAATAAGCACGAATTAATTCCCTGTATAAACATTATTATATGATATTTTAAAAAAACTACTCCGTATATAGTGGCTTAACTTAAACCCTAATAATTACACAATTTCTAAACCACAATTACGAAGTAGTTTTATTTTAGTTCATTTTTTCAATTACAAATTCTGTTCTTCTATTGGCTTGATGTTGGTCTTCATCACATTTTGCTCTATTACCACAATCATTCGTTAATTGGTATTCCCCATATCCTTTGTGTGATGTAATTCGTTCCACTTTAATACCTTGTTGAATAAAATAGTCATAGGTTGATTTAGCTCTTCTTTCAGATAGTCTTTCATTGTATTTATCAGAACCTCTAGAGTCAGTATGTGATTCAATATGAATGATCATATTTTTATACTTATTCATAACTGTTACAATTTTATTTAATTCAGGTTTTGCATCTTCTCGTATATCACTTTTATCAAAATCAAAGTAAATGATATCGGCACTTAACCCTGCTAAAACAATCATATCTTTTAAAGGATCAAGTTCCAAGTTTACAATCATTTCAGAGTAGGCTTCTTGGTTGTATGAATTGAAAGACTTTAAGGTGTTTTCAAACTTTGGTTTATCACCATTTAGTTGAAAATAGGTGTCTCGATCAATTAATTTTTCATAATATCCATCGTCTTCAGTTTCAATTTTAAACACAATACTCCCTTTACTGTCTGACAAAATTACGGATGCATTTTCCAAAGGTTCATTGGTTATTTTATCGGTAATAATCCCTTTTAAGGTAAAGTCTCTCTTTCTAGTAAAGGTATAGATATCATCATCGCCTATACCACCTTCTCTGTTGGAAGCGATAAATCCTTCTGAACCTAAATCATTTAAATAATAAGAAAAATCATCGCTACCGCTATTAATTGGTTCTCCTAGATTAGTTACATTTTGATATTTTCCATCAATTTTTTCGGCAACAAATACATCTAGTTGACCAAGTCCTAAATGTCCTTCAGAAGAGAAGTATAGTTTTTTTTCCAATGGATGGTAAAAAGGGAACATTTCATTTCCTTCGGTATTAATAGTTTCTCCAAGATTAATGGGTTTTTTGACCCCTCCACGGTCATGAATTTCAGAAACATAAATATCAGAACCACCGTACCCTCCAGGCATGTCAGATGTGAAAAATAATTTTTTACCATCGGCACTTACGGTAGGATGCCCGACAGAGTAGGAGTCACTACTAAAGAATAGTGGCATGCTATTTTGCCATTGGTTGTCAATCCATTCCGCTTTAAATATTTTTAAATTATTAGTTCCTTGATCGTCTTTGATTGATTTTTTATTAAAGTAATTATTTCGTGTAAAATACATGTATTTTCCATTGGGAGTAAAGCAAGCAGCTCCTTCATGAAACTTAGTATTTACGCCTTCAACCATTCTTGTAACAACATCAGAGGTGTCACTTACTTTAAATAAGTCCAAGTAAGGTTGATCATTCCAGTTATAAACCCGCTTTACGCTAGCGTCTTCATCTTCTCTAGCGGAAACAAAATAAGTGTATCCTTTGTGTTTTACGGCTCCAAAATCACTGTTTTTGGTGTTCAAGGGGCTATTTTTTATTGTATATCTTTGTTCTCTTTTTTGAATAACATCTATAAAATCTAGGTTGTTAAAAAACTGAACCACTCTAGAATCTACCACCCCAGTAGCTTTGAATTTTCTCATCCATACTTTCGATTCTTTGTATTTTCCAGAAGCCCTTAAAACCTGGGCATAAGCATAATAATATATTGGATCAATGCTACCACTTTTCACAACTTTTTTGTAGTAAGGTGCTGCTTTTTGTGGTTGACGAAGTAGCATGTAACAATCTCCTAATTTCTTATGAACATGAAGGTTATTCGGCCTTTTTTGCAGCTCAGATTGATATAATTTTATAGCTTTCATATAAGAGAACTTATTAAAAAGTTTGTCGGCTTGTTTTACTTTTCCACTTTGAGCATAAAGAGTTATGCTAGTTAGGAAAATACAGATGTATAGTACGAGTGTTTTCATGTGTCAATAATTATTATCCTGGAAAATTAAACCCACAGGGGATTTAAAAGTATCTAGGTGATTTATATTTAGTAGTCGGGAATTTGAATTCATAAATTAAAATAATTTCATGTGATCCAGAGGTATACTTTCTGATATCAGAAAATGAATATTCATAAGCATATCC
>Ga0209291_1002257_pt1 | contig 15839 bp, 7 predicted proteins | sample GOMGulsemesocosm_FD_184633 | JGI IMG/M metagenome (GOLD analysis project Ga0209291, IMG submission 184633) | Methane-oxidizing microbial communities from mesocosms in the Gulf of Mexico - GOM9B Gulf of Mexico (SPAdes) (version 2) | ecosystem: Environmental > Aquatic > Marine > Cold seeps | place...
AATTGGCCAGGGAGTTTATATTTGGACTCAAAATATAAACGAATACGGTTTACGGGATTTGCACCTATGGGCTTGTATGTCACCCAAACCAGTTTCTGGCAAAAAACAGACTAAAAATCAATTAATTACAAGTACAGTTTTAGATTAGAAAAAAGAACCCCAAAACTAATATTAGCTTGGGGTTAAAGTTATTAAATCCTTCGAAACATTTTTAAAATTTGGTTTTAATCACTATTCTCAAAATTTAGAATAAACAACTCATAGCGCTTTTCTTTAAAATAGTTTGTGTTCAAAATAAATATTGAAATCTTCATAAAATCGATTTTACCACAAACGATTCGAACAATTTTTATTTTATATAAAATTTGATTCTCTACTTACATATTACGCCTATACTGACCCCCTACTTCAAATAATGATTCTGTAATAGCTCCTAATGAAGCTACTTTACAAACATCCATTAATTTTTCAAAGATGTTTTCATTATTTACTGCAGCAATTTGTAAATCCTTTAACATCGCTGAAGTATCATGCATACTATGCAAGTCTGACAACATATCTATTTGATATTGTTTTTCTTCTTCTGTAGCACGTATTACCTCATCAGGAGTTACCGTTGGAGAACCATCTTTACTTAAGAAAGTATTTACTCCTATAATTGGGAATTCTCCATTGTGTTTCAATGTTTCATAATACAAACTTTCTTCTTGTATTTTGGAACGTTGATACATTGTTTCCATTGCTCCTAATACTCCACCACGCTCTGTAATTCGATCAAATTCTACTAATACCGCTTCTTCAACTAAATCAGTTAATTCTTCAATAATAAATGATCCTTGAATAGGGTTTTCATTCTTTGTTAACCCTAATTCTTTATTGATAATCAACTGTATTGCCATTGCTCTACGAACAGATGCTTCAGTTGGTGTTGTAATTGCTTCATCATACGCGTTTGTATGTAGTGAATTACAGTTATCATAAATAGCGTACAATGCTTGTAAAGTCGTACGAATATCATTAAAATCAATTTCCTGAGCATGTAATGAGCGTCCAGAAGTTTGGATATGATATTTCAACATCTGTGCTCTTGGGTTAGCTCCATATTTATATTTTAATGCTTTTGCCCATATCTTACGTGCTACACGACCGATTACTGCATATTCTGGATCGATACCATTAGAAAAGAAGAAAGATAAGTTCGGTCCGAATTTGTTGATATCCATTCCTCTACTTAAGTAGTATTCCACATAGGTAAAACCATTAGCCAAGGTCAAGGCTAATTGTGTTACAGGGTTTGCTCCTGCTTCAGCAATATGATATCCTGATATAGATACTGAATAGAAATTACGTACATTCTTTTCAATAAAATATTCTTGTACATCTCCCATTAATCGCAAAGCGAATTCTGTAGAGAAAATACAGGTATTTTGTGCTTGATCTTCTTTTAATATATCGGCCTGTACCGTTCCACGAACCGCACTTAAGGTATATACTTTTATTTCCTGATATATATCTGCTGGTAAAACCATATCACCTGTTACTCCTAATAAGAATAATCCTAAACCATTATTCCCTTCTGGTAAATCTCCTTGATATTGTGGGCGAGCGATTCCTTTTGCTTTATATATTTTTTCGATTTTTGCTGTAACTTCAGCTTCTAATCCATTTTTAGTAATATATTTTTCACATTGTTGATCAATGGCAGCATTCATAAAGAAACCTAACAACATAGGTGCTGGTCCATTAATTGTCATTGATACCGATGTCATTGGATCTGCTAAATCGAAACCAGAATACAATTTTTTAGCATCATCTAAACAACAAATAGACACTCCTGCATTACCTATTTTACCATAAATATCTGGTCGTACTCCTGGATCATTACCATATAAAGTCACCGAATCAAAAGCAGTAGATAAACGAGCTGCGGGCATTCCTGCGCTTACATAATGAAAACGTTTATTTGTTCGTTCAGGTCCACCTTCCCCAGCAAACATACGAGAAGGGTCTTCTCCTGTACGCTTAAACGGATACAGTCCTGATGCATATGGAAATTCCCCTGGTACATTTTCTTGTAAACACCATATTAAAATATCTCCCCAAGCAGTATACTTTGGCAAAGCTACTTTTGCTATTTGCGTTTGAGATAATGATGGTGAATGTGTTTCTATTTTAATTACTTTATCACGAACTTTAAACTCATATATAGGTTGCTTGTACTTATTTACTTTTTCATCCCAACCAGTAATTACTTCCCAGTTATAGGGATCTAAATCCATTTTAACTCTATCAAACTGAGCAATTAATAAACGTAATAAATCTTTATTTTCTTCAGAAACTACAGTAATTGATTCACTATCAATCCCTGATTTGTCTAAGATCACTTTTCCTTCAATTACCGTTTCAATAGTTTTATAAATACCGTATAATCGTTGTGCTACTTCTTTTTGAGCGGTTGCTTTAACGTCATACCCTCTATTATTTTCTGCAATTTCTGATAAATAACGAACTCTACTTGGCGGAATTACAAATATCTTTTCTGACATTTGTTTCGTTATTTCAAACGACGATTTTAAATCAGCTCCTGATTGCTCTACCAATTTATCCATGATAGATTTATACAAAGAATTCATTCCTGGATCGTTAAATTGAGAAGCAATTGTTCCAAATACTGGCATATCATCCATATGCGTATCCCACAAATTGTTGTTACGCATATATTGCTTTTTCACATCCCTTAAAGCATCTAAAGCTCCACGTTTGTCAAACTTGTTAATCGCCACTAAATCGGCGAAATCTAACATATCAATTTTCTCTAATTGTGTAGCTGCTCCAAATTCAGGAGTCATTACATATAATGAAGTGTCTGAATGCTCTATGATTTCTGTATCAGATTGCCCAATACCAGACGTTTCTAAGATAATTAAATCAAACTTAGCTGCTTTTAACACCTCAATCGCTTGACCTACATACTTTGATAATGCTAAATTCGATTGACGAGTTGCTAAGGAACGCATATATACTCGGTTGTTATTAATTGCATTCATACGAATACGATCCCCTAATAACGCTCCTCCTGTTTTGCGTTTAGATGGGTCAACAGAAATTAACCCTATTGTTTTTTCTGGGAAATCAATTAAAAACCGACGAACTAATTCATCTACTAAAGAAGATTTTCCAGCTCCACCAGTACCTGTAATTCCTAATACCGGAGTTTTACTGTCTTTATTTATTTCTTGAATTTTATCTAAAGTAGCTTTTGCTACATCAGGAAAATTTTCTGCAGAAGAAATTACACGAGCAATTGCGCCGATCTCTTTATCTGCTAAATGATTTATTTCTCCATTCAATACATCACCTATAGCATAATCAGATTTTTCAACTAAATCATTAATCATACCTTGTAATCCCATTTCACGTCCATCATCTGGAGCATAAATACGAGTGATTCCATAATCCATTAAATCTTTGATTTCTGAAGGAAGAATTACTCCTCCTCCTCCTCCAAAGATTCTAATATGTCCTGCCCCACGCTCTACCAATAAATCACGCATGTATTTAAAGTACTCATTGTGTCCACCTTGATATGAAGTTATTGCAATTGCATTTGCATCTTCCTGAATAGCACAATTTACAACCTCATCAACACTTCTATCATGACCTAAATGAATTACCTCTACTCCAGTAGTTTGAATAATTCTACGCATGATATTGATTGCTGCATCATGCCCATCAAATAAGGCAGCTGCAGTTACAATACGGATTTTAAATTTAGGTTTATATGGTGTTGTTTGTATCATCTATAATAAATCTTATTACCCATCAGTGGGATTAATTTCGTTTGTCTTATTTCGAAAAAATGTTAACACACACTATGTATAGTGCGAATACACTAAAAACAGTTATTTTTACGGCTTGCAATTTACGGAATTCTTAGTGATTTTCAATGTTTACTAATAATTATCTAAGAAGAATCTTTTATTCAAAAACTTTAATGCGAATAATGAATTTTTAACACATCCAAAGAATCAAAGCTTACACTCTAATAGATGTTTTAAACTTCACATGTTTCATGACAAATTGGCTATTGATATTTGAAATCATTTCTAGTTTAGATAATTTATTCAATATAAATTTTTGATACTCATGCATACTTGATGATACTATTTTCAATAGGTAATCAAAACTTCCAGAAACATATTAACATTCTAATACTTCATCCATACCACTAATAATCTCTTCAAACCCTTTAAATAAATCTGAATTGTGTTTTGTAATACTCACATTACAATAGTTAATTAAAGGTTTGTTTATAAGATCTAAATCTACAATAGCTACATAACACTTAATTAACCCTGCTTTTTTTTTATCTGCATATAATTCTACAGGAAAAGATAACACTAACGATATACATGAAGTTTTTTTGGCTACTCACTTTTAAAATTCAACTAAAAACAAGAGGCTATAAAAATGAAAATAAACCATGTTTTCGAATAACCTCTATACTTTAAATTTTCAATAGAAAAAATTATGCAGAAAATTACATTACAGATAAGTTGTAATGACCAACAAGGTATCATTGCTTCCGTTACGGGATGTATACAGAGTTACCAAGGAAATATTATGTATATAAATCAGCACGTGGATCAAATAGAAAATAGATTTAATATGGAATGGAATACCTACTCCCCAAAGGATAAACAGAAGATGGCCCTTTTTGTTTCTAAGTACGACCATTGCCTTTATGATTTATTAGGCCGGTATCATTCTGGAGAACTAAATATTAAAATCCCTTTTATTATCAGTAACCATAACGATTTAAAACATATTGCTAATCGTTTCGAGATTCCTTTTTACTACATACCTATTACAAAAGACAATAAAACCAAAGCTGAAGAACTTCAATTAGAACTACTGGAAAAATATAATATTGATTTTATTGTATTGGCTCGCTATATGCAAATTATATCAACTCAACTTATTTCTAAATTTAAAAACAGAATTATAAATATTTATCACTCTTTTTTACCTGCTTTCACTGGAGCAAAACCCTATCATTCAGCCTTTAAAAGAGGGGTTAAAATTATTGGAGCAACAAGTCATTATGTAACTGAATATTTAGATGAAGGACCGATTATAGAGCAAGATATTGTTAGGGTATCTCATATACACACTATTTCTGATTTAATTTTAAAAGGTCGCGATTTAGAAAAAATTGTACTGTCTAGAGCAATCAAATTACACCTAGAGAAAAAAGCAATGGTGCATGATAATAAAACAATAATATTTTCATAGTTCATGTTAAGAAACATTTAGTTTTACATTTTTAAAAGTATTTTTCTTTAATTTATATAATTACATTTGTCTTATACTTAACATTAAAAAAGTAACATTACTCTTCTATAAAATGAAATATCATATTTCCATATTACTACTTACATTATTCTTTATCAACTGCACCAAAAAAAAAGCTAAAACAACTGGTTTAATCACTGAAAACGCAATGGTTGTTGCCGCTTATCCAAATGCGTCAGAGATAGGAAAGTCTATACTTCAGAAGGGAGGGAATGTTTTTGATGCAATGGTAGCTACAGAACTTACTCTTGCTGTAGTTCATCCCAAAGCAGGAAATATAGGTGGTGGTGGCTTTATGGTTTACAGGTTAAATGATGGAACTTCTGGATCCTTAGATTATAGAGAACAAGCTCCGATCAAAGCATCAAAAAACATGTATTTAGATAGCTTAGGAAATGTTATTCCTAAGTTATCCGAAAAAGGCGGACTTGCTGTTGGCGTTCCAGGAACAATAAATGGCATTCTTAAAGCCCATAAACGTTTTGGTAAACTTCCATTAGACAGTGTCATAAACCCAGCTATTGAATTAGCAAAAAATGGATATCAACTAACAGAATATCACGCAGCTTATTTAAATAAATATCAAGATGACTTAAAAGAATTAGCAAGGAATAATCACGAATATATTTCTGATACTCCTTTTACAACTGGACAACTAATAAAGCGTCCTGAGTTAGCAAAAACTTTGGTAAGGATAAGAAATCATGGTAACGCAGGGTTTTACGAAGGAAAAACTGCCGATTTAATCATTGATGAAATAATTAATCAAGGAGGAATCATGACGCACCAAGATCTAAAAAACTATAAATCTAAATGGCGAACACCTATAAAAATTAAGTACAAAGAATATACTATTATATCAATGAGTCCACCATCAAGTGGAGGTATTTGCTTGGCACAATTAGCTACAATGGTAGCAAACCAACCACTAAAATCATATGGATTTCATTCAACAGAGGCCATACAAACAATTGTAGAAGCAGAACGTAGAGCCTATGCTGATAGAGCCGAATTTTTAGGAGACCCTGATTTTGTAGACATTCCCATTGATAGTTTATTAGATAAGCAATATTTACAAAGCAGAATGAGTACGTTTTCTTTAAAAAAAGCAACAAAATCATCAGAAATTAAGCATGGAAATATCTCATTTTCATATGAAAGCCCAGAAACTACCCACTACTCTATTGTTGATCAGGACGGAAATGCTGTATCTGCAACAACTACACTAAATACAAATTTTGGTTCTAAAATAATGGTTAAAGGAGCCGGGTTCTTCTTAAATAATGAAATGGATGATTTTAGTTCAAAACCAGGAGTTCCTAACCATTATGGGCTAGTAGGAAATACAGCGAATAGTATTGAACCAAAGAAACGAATGTTAAGTTCGATGACTCCTACTATTGTTGAAAAAAACGGGGAATTATTCATGGTAGTTGGGACTCCTGGTGGCTCAACAATAATTACCTCTGTTTTTCAAACAATACTAAATGTTGTAGAATATAATATGGGAATGCAAGAAGCCGTTGATGCTCCAAGATTTCACCATCAATGGCTACCAGACAATATTAAATTTGAACCTAATGGTTTTTCAAATGAATTATTTGAAAATTTAAAAAATAAAGGATATCATATTGATGAAAGTAAATCTCCTATTATCGGTAAAGTAGATGCTATATTAGTACTCCCTAATGGGAAATTAGAAGGAGGTGCTGATCCTAGAGGTGATGACTGTGCAAGTGGATTTTAATTTGAATATAACAAACATGAAATTAATTGACGTAGTAATTCTAACAGAAGACAAGTACATTAACCCTAAAATGATTAATGAATATAACAATAATGTTTTACTTGAAGATCAAATTGTTTTTGACGCATTAAAAGAAGAGGAGCTATTAGTTGAACGAAAAAGTTGGAGTGACCCTAATTTTGATTGGAATTCAACAAAATTTATTTTGTTCAGATCTACATGGGATTATTTTGATCGTTATGAAGAATTTAGTATCTGGTTAAAAAACGTAAGCTCAAAAACTACGTTACTAAACTCTGCAAATGTCATCAAATGGAATATTGACAAGCATTATTTACTAGATATTAAAAAAAAAGGAATTAATATTTGTGAAACGTATTTCATAGAAAAGGGTACAGCAACCACATTGTCAGAATTACACGAGCAACTAAATTGGAAAAAGACAGTATTAAAACCATGTGTTTCTGGAGCTGCAAGACATACCTATAAACTGGATCTTACCATCCTTGAAAATCATGAAATAGTTTTTCAAGAACTCATTTCTAATGAAGCTATGATGCTACAACCTTTTCAAGAAAACATTGTAACTAAAGGAGAATATTCATTTGTAATAATTAATGGAACATATTCTCATGCTGTATTAAAAGTCGCAAAACCAGGCGATTTTAGAGTTCAAGATGATTTTGGTGGAACTGTCCACGACCATAATGCTTCCAAAGAGGAAATTACTTTTGCAGAAAATGCAGTAAAAGCATGTTTAGAAAAACCTATATATGCACGTGTTGATGTTATCATTGACAACAACAACAAATTAGCCATTTCAGAAATAGAATTAATTGAACCTGAATTGTGGTTTAGAAATAATCCAAATGCTGCTGTAATACTTGCTAAAGCCATTAAAAAATTGATTTGAGTTGAAATAGCCTAACCATTATGAAATTAGTATCTTTGTTGTCTTTTTAAAATCAGATTAGCAACTTGTTATAATGGCAAAAAATCAAGAATATATAGAGGTTCAAGGCGCTAGGGCTCATAACCTTAAGAATATTGACATCAAAATTCCTAGAGAACAATTAGTCGTTATTACTGGTTTATCTGGTTCCGGAAAATCTTCTTTAGCTTTTGATACTATTTATGCAGAAGGGCAACGTAGGTATATTGAAACTTTTTCTGCTTATGCCCGTCAATTTTTAGGAGGATTGGAACGACCTGATGTTGATAAAATAGATGGACTTTCTCCAGTTATTGCTATTGAACAAAAAACAACTAGTAAAAGTCCACGGTCAACTGTCGGCACTATCACTGAAATATATGATTTCTTGCGCTTATTGTATGCTCGTGCTTCAGATGCACACAGTTATGTAACCGGTAAGAAAATGGTTAGTTATTCTGACGAACAAATTAAGAAATTAATTTTGTCAGATTATTTGGATAAAAAAATAGTCGTTTTATCACCAGTAATAAAATCTCGAAAAGGACATTACAGAGAGTTATTTGAAAACATTGCCAAGCAAGGATTTACAAAGGTTCGAGTTGATGGAGAAATACTTGATATCACTCGAGGAATGAAACTTGACCGGTACAAAACTCATGACATTGAAATTGTTATTGATCGTCTTAAAATTTCTGACGATATTGATAATGAAAAAAGATTAAACGAAACTATTCATACAGCCATGTACCATGGAGAAAATATATTGATGATAATTGAACATAACGCAACTGAAGCTCGCTATTTTTCAAGAGATTTAATGTGCCCTGAGTCTGGTATTTCCTACCCAAATCCAGAGCCTAATTCCTTTTCGTTCAACTCTCCTAAAGGAGCTTGTAATAACTGTAATGGTATTGGAAAATTATATGAAGTTGCAGTAGACAAAATAATCCCTGACAAGAAAAAATCAATTGCTAATGGAGGAATTGCTCCACTAGGAGAGGAAAAAAGCTCTTGGATGTTCAAACAACTGAAAACTATTGCTGAACGTTATGAGTTTAAACTTACAGATGCTATCAAAAAAATCCCCAAAGAAGCTTTAGAAATAATTCTTCATGGGGGAAATGAAAAATTTTCAGTAGAATCTAAAAACTTAGGGATTACCAGAAACTATAAAATTGACTTTGAAGGAATTATTGCATTTATAAACTCTCAATACAAAGACAGTAACTCAACATCTATAAAACGATGGGCGAAAGAATATATGAATCATAACAATTGTTCGGTTTGTAATGGAAATCGATTAAAAAAGGAGTCGTTACATTTTAAAGTTAATGAGAAAAATATTTCTGAATTAGCTAAAATGGATATTATTGATTTAACAACATGGATAAAGGATTTAGATAATCATCTATCAGAAAAACAACACAAAATAGCTTCTGAAGTAATTAAAGAAATTAACACTCGTTTACAATTCTTACTTGATGTTGGTTTAGATTATTTAACCTTAGACAGAAGCTCAAAAACATTATCCGGAGGAGAAGCGCAACGTATTCGTTTGGCTACACAAATTGGTTCACAATTAGTAGGAGTATTATATATATTAGATGAACCAAGTATTGGTTTACATCAACGTGATAATGAAAAACTAATCAATTCGTTAACTCTATTAAGAGATATAGGTAATTCAGTACTGGTTGTCGAGCATGACAAAGATATGATTAAACAAGCCGATTATATTATTGATATTGGCCCATATGCAGGAAAAAATGGCGGAGAAATTATCTCTGAAGGTACTCCAAAAGAGTTATTGAGCGGAAACACCTTAACCGCTGAATACCTCAACGGAAAAAAAGAGATAACTGTACCTAAAAAACGTAGAAAAGGAAATGGTGAAAAACTAACTTTATCTGGGGCCACGGGAAATAATTTAAAAAACGTAACTATTGATATTCCTTTAGGAAAATTGATTTGTGTTACAGGAGTTTCTGGTAGTGGAAAATCTACATTAATTAATGAAACATTATACCCAATATTAAATGCTCATTTTTTTAATGCCGTAAAAATTCCAATGCCCTACAAAAAAATAAAAGGCTTAGAGCATATTGATAAAGTTATAGATATCAATCAAAATCCAATTGGAAGAACTCCGCGTTCAAATCCAGCAACTTACACAGGTGTGTTTAGTGAAATACGTAGCTTATTTACTAAAACAAGTGAAGCAGCTATTCGAGGATACAAGCCTGGGCGTTTTAGTTTTAATGTAAAAGGAGGACGTTGTGAAACATGTCAAGGAGGTGGTTTACGAGTTATAGAGATGAATTTTTTACCTGACGTTTATGTAGAATGCGAAACCTGTCAAGGAAAGCGTTTTAATAGAGAAACTTTAGAAATTAGATACAAAGGAAAAACCATTTCTGATGTATTGAATATGACAATCAACGAAAGTGTTGATTTCTTTGAAAATATTCCGAAAATATACAGAAAATTAAAAACCATTAAAGATGTTGGTTTAGGGTATATTACACTAGGTCAACAAAGTACTACTCTTTCTGGAGGTGAAGCACAACGGGTAAAGTTAGCTACGGAACTTTCAAAAAGAGATACTGGAAAAACATTCTACATTTTAGATGAACCAACAACAGGGTTGCATTTTGAGGATATAAGAGTATTAATGGATGTAATTAACAAGTTAGTTGATAAAGGGAATTCTGTTCTCATTATTGAACATAATTTAGATGTAGTAAAACTCGCAGATTATATTATTGATGTTGGGCCTGAAGGAGGAAAAAATGGAGGAACTATATTAGCAAAAGGAACTCCTGAAGAAATTATTAAAATTAAAAATAGTCATACAGCTAAATATTTAAAAAAGGAACTGGAATAGTTTTTTGCTATTCTAAATTAGCATAATTCATAAAAAAGAGTACTTTTGATAGGTTTGAAAAAATTAATCAGTAATAATACTTCATATGGGGAAAACACAATTAAATAGAACTTGGAACGAAATAAGAACAAACGATTCCTGGGCCATTTTTAAAATAATGAGTGAATTCGTAAATGGATTCGAAAAGATGAGTAAAATAGGTCCTTCTGTATCTATTTTTGGGTCAGCACGCACCAAACCAGGGGATAAATATTATGAACTTGCAGTTGCCGTAGCGCATAAAATTGTAAATCATGGTTACGGAGTTATTACTGGAGGTGGGCCTGGGATAATGGAAGCTGGGAATAAAGGTGCTCATATAGGAGGAGGTACTTCTGTAGGACTTAATATTGAACTGCCATTCGAACAACATGACAATCCGTATATCGATAATGACAAATGTATTGACCATGACTATTTCTTTGTAAGAAAAGTAATGTTTGTAAAATATTCACAAGGCTTTGTAGTGATGCCTGGAGGTTTTGGAACTTTGGATGAATTATTTGAGGCCATTACGTTAATACAAACTAAAAAAATTGAAAAATTCCCAATCATACTTGTAGGAACAGAATATTGGACTGGGTTAATGGATTGGGTAAAAACAACTATGGTTGAAACTCATAAAACAGTTAGCCCAGAAGACTTGGACCTAATTGATATTGTTGATACCGAAGATGAAGTTATCGATATTCTTGATAATTTCTACAGGAAGTATGCATTAAGCCCAAATTTCTAAATTTTAAAACTTTTTTTAACATGCATAACGTCTCAAATTTATAAAAAACACTTATAAATTTGAGGCTATAAAAAGTAAATAACTTTCAATTATTATACATTCTCATCCTTGTTAAAATAGAATACCCTACTTTTATACTGGAGTTTACAACATTTTAACGAAAAATGTTAAAATTAAAAGGTTAATTCCACACAATATTTATATTTTTTGTGTAATTTCATAAACTAATCCCCCAAAGATTATGTTTAAAAAAGTTACTTATTTAATTATTCTATTTTCTTATATATCCTTTTCACAAACTATAACCGTTGATGATACTAGTTACACTGCAACAGATTTAGCTAGCTTATTATTAGATGGCTCGTGTATTGATCCCACAAATGTTTCTTATTCATCTGGACAGTCTGTGGCACACTTTGATAGTAATGGATCTAGTTTCCCTTTATCTGAAGGGATAATAATACGTACTGGTATCGCTAAACAAACTGAAGGACTATATACCGACACAAATTTAAGTAGTCAAATAAACACTACAAATGACCCCTTTTTACAAAATATAAGTAATGAAACCGGTCAAACTGACCCTATAACTGACACTGCTTTTTTACAATTTGATTTTGAACCAATTTCAAGTGATTTTAGTTTTAATTTTATATTTGCTTCCAATGAATATGGACAGTGGCAATGCGGGTTTTCTGATGTATTTGCTTTTTTATTAATTGATTCTAGTGGCAACTCAGTAAATATAGCTACCATTGGTCCTGATCCTATATCTGTTTCAACTATTAGGGACAACGCCTATAATGGTGGATGCACCTCTGAAAACGAAGAATTTTTTGATATTTACAATGTTAATACTCCAGCAAACTCCACATTAAATATGCGTGGACATACCACAGTACTAAATGCCTCTTCTACTCTTATTCCTGGGGAAACATACACTATTCGCTTAGTAATTGGTGATTATAAAAACCAAAATTTTGACTCTGCGGTTTTTATCGACACTGGTTCATTTACAACTGAAATTGACTTAGGACAGGATACAACTATTTGTACTGGTGATGAAATAAATATTACTACTGAATTGAATGAAAGTGATTTTTCGCACTCTTGGACACTTAATGGCAATATTATACCTGGGGAATTAAGTAATTCATTAACTATCACTGAGGCTGGAACATATGCTGTTATTGCCATAAAAAATGATACTGCATGTGAAATACCCGGAACTATTACAATAACTGATTTAGCTATAACAAGCCCTCAAGACTTATCAGTTTGTGATAATGGTTCAACAACATACACTTATGATTTAAATTTAAATGACGAAATTGCTCTAGGGATTGATCCAGATATTTATGATATTATATATTACGCTTCACAAGCTGATATTATTAGCGGTACACCAATAACAAGTAATATTACTAACTATCCTACTTCAGGAAATGACATTACTATTTATATTAAAATTTTTAATACGCAAACGGGAATGTTTTGTGACGTTGAGTTACCTTTTCTTTTAACACTTAGTCCGACAGCTGTAGCCTCTCCTCCAAATGACATTACAATTTGTGAGAGTCCCGATAGTACAATTGTTGATTTAACAATTCAGGATCCCGATATTTTAGCCGGGTTGAGTGCTACTGACTTTGTAATTACTTATTATGCTTCACAAGCTGATTTAGATAACCAAAATCCAATCGCAGGCTCAAGCATTTCTATTCCATCAGGAAGCGCAAACACTCAAATTTGGGCATTAATGACTAGCAGTACAAATGCCAACTGTTTTGATACTACAACATTTAATATTACTATAAATCCACTACCTCCTGTATCAACAATCCCTGATGTAATTGAATGTAGTGAGTATACACTCCCAAATATTACAGATGGAAATTATTACGATGGTCCAAATGGTACAGGAAACTTGTTAAATATAGGAGATGTTCTTACCGAAGACGGTACATACTACATTTATAACGGACCTGATGCTAATGGATGCTATAATCAATCTAGTTTTCTATTAACATTAATTAATGAATATGGTGTCCCACTATATCATTGTGATACTTTTTCTGTTCCTATACTTCCACCAGGTGATTTTTATACCCAAACTGACGGGCCAAATGGCACGGGAACTATTATTGACCCAACCACAATTTTCACCTCTGCTGACATGCCATTAACAGTACATTATTATGCAGAAACCACAGACTCTGACGGAGCAACATCTGTTTGTCGAAATGAAGCTTTTGATATCACTATATACAACAATCCTTTAGTTGATACATTAGCAGATGTTGTTACTTGTATAAACTACACCCTTGAACCTTTAACAAATGGTACATATTTTAATAGCCCTGGAGGGGTCGATCCAATTTTAGCAACTGACATAACATTAACAGCTTCGCAAACTGTATATATTTATAATGAGGAAACACATAATTCAGGCGCCCCTGATGAAATTACTTGCAATAATGAAAGCTCATTTCTAGTAAATATTATTAATAACCCAGGCAATAGAACTGAATGTGGGAGTTACACGCTTCCTGAACTTGAAGTAGGAGCATATTATTATAGTCCAAACGGACAAAACCCTATTCCGGCATCTGAGTTAACAATAACTGATTTTACTACAGTTTACATATATGCAGCTACAACAACACCAGGAGATTGTACTGCTAACATGTCATTTGATGTTACCATAAATCCAATTCCTGTTATTGATACCCTTCCTAATGTTGTAAGATGTATTGATGATCCGTATGAACTCCCCCCCTTACTAAACCCTGGAGGATATTATGTAGATGATCAAACTCAAACACCTCCGGTAAGCACTACTCAATATAATGTGGGAGATATCATTTCTACATCCACTCCGAATATTTATATTTATATGATTGATCCTATAACAAACTGTTATAGTCAATCAAGCTTTGAAGTTGAAATTTTAGATCTTCCTGATGTAGATAATTTTACCGATGTATATGAGTGTAGTCCATACACACTACCAACATTAACTAACGGAACCTATTTTAACTCTCCAGGAGGGGTAAACGACTCTAGTTTACCAACTTATCAAGCTGGTTCTATTGTAGGACAACCAATAACCGAAGGAACAATTGCAAATGAGAGTATTCCTATATATATTTATAACGAACGAACTGATTTAGCAGGCTGTGCGATAGAAACTACCTTTACAGTATACATATTAGGTATTAACCTTGGTACTTTTGATGATGTTACAGCATGTGATTCCTACACATTACCTTCATTAACGGCTGGCGCTTATTATAGTGCTTCAGGAGGAAATACCGCTGATTTAATTACTCCTGCTAATTACACCTATACTTATGACCCTGATCCAATGGCCACAAATATCCATACTATTTTTGTTTATGCCGAAAATGGAATACGTGATCCAGATGATTGCACAGCTGAAGAGTCATTTACAATAACAATTTCCCAAACACCAGCACTAGTAGAAAGTGATTTTCCTAACATTACGGAATGTGGGAGCTATACCCTACCAGTATTAGACAATACTGATTTCAGTCAAAATTACTATTCGCAACCTGGAGGAAATCCTGCAGACATTATAGATATTTCAAGAACAATTCCTACTGGAGCTGCAACACCTTATACAGAAACTATTTATGTATATGCAAATGCAACTAACAATAGTAGTTGTATTGACGAACTTTCATTTACACTTACTCTTTACCCATTATTAGAGTTAACTATAAGCGATGCTGTAATTTGTGTAGATCCAATAGATGGAATAGCTAGCCTAGATGATTATGTTACTTTAGACTCAGGTTTAGACCCTAGTCAATATACTGTTAACTGGTATAATGAAAATAACATGTTAATATTTACTGGTCCGAGTTACACTACAGGACTAGCTGGCGTATATACTGTTGAAGCAATAATGATAGGCCCTGAAAACCCTCCAAATTGTAATTACGCTCCTTTTACTGTTACTGTAACAGAGTCTAGTACAGCTATAGCAACTTATGAAATTACTCCTGATTTTGAAGATAATGCAATTGTTACAGTAATAATTACTAATGGTTTTGGAACCTACCAATACCAATTAAATGACGGTCCTTTTCAAGATGATAACCAATTTTACAATGTCCCC
>Ga0209291_1002261_pt1 | contig 15819 bp, 18 predicted proteins | sample GOMGulsemesocosm_FD_184633 | JGI IMG/M metagenome (GOLD analysis project Ga0209291, IMG submission 184633) | Methane-oxidizing microbial communities from mesocosms in the Gulf of Mexico - GOM9B Gulf of Mexico (SPAdes) (version 2) | ecosystem: Environmental > Aquatic > Marine > Cold seeps...
AATACCTAAAATAACAATAACGACGACTAATTCGATAAGTGTGAAACCGGCTTGTTTTTGTAATGCTTTCATAATTTACTTTCTACCTTAATTTTAATTTTAATTTTAATTTTAATTTTTTGTTAACTTAACTAGGGTTTGAATTTATGTTTATAACAACCGTACTGTTAGCAGGTGAATAAGTAAAATTATTACCTATTGTAGTCGTTGTTTCGGGATCGTCATAACCTCCACTGCCATCTTTCACTAACGTTTCTTTTAGGTAATAAATACAATACGGGTCATCACTATCGTCGGTATTCGTTGCAGCGATATAATTAATTGAGTTCGCGATGTTAGATGAGTATGCCGCAATAGTAGGTGGTTGCTGATAAAGACTATTCCATACTGAAATACAATTAACATCCGCGATGGTTGCTGTTGCGGTTGTGCCTAAAGCATAACCTGGTCTAATATTTTTTGCCGAATCTTCAACTGTAAGGTATATAACGTTTCCGTCATAATTTACAAAATTCTTTGGTGGCGTAGCCCCGTCATTCTCTCTACCTTCAGCCTCCCACTGGGCTCTAGCTAAGGAAATACCTGTTGCAAAACCGCCTGCCATTCCTTCAATGTTGGCTTGTTTTGCTTGGTCAGTTAAATCAAGAAACTTAGGAATAGCAGTAACGGCTAAAAAGCCTAATATCACTACAACTATCACTAATTCTATAAGTGTAAAACCTGACTGTTTTTTCATTACAACCTCTACTTCTGCTTAACCAGTACATTCACTGGCACTATAAATTTATTCTAACAACGATTTACTAGCAAAGTCACTTACTTACTGCTCTTTTGTGTCACTTTTCAAGGGATATTACCTAATTTTAATATTTTAGGGTTAGCGAACTTTAATTTGACTAACTTTTCCGTTGCTTGGTTGATATTCAAAATATTCACCGCTCGGTAAACCATACTGGCAAAGGTGAGTTTTTTGTCCCCCTTCTTCATGGATATTTATTTTTACCATTACCGCTGAAATAGGCTGTTTAATGTAAACCATAGGTGTTGCTAACACTTGCTGCCATATTTTCTGACAATTATTTTCAATATTCGTATTATTGTCGGGGGAAATATCAACCCAGCCAGCTTTATTTACTTCAATTCGATTTGTAACATTGTTGTCATTTAATGCGGTAGATTGTTTGGTCATTACCCAGCGTGGTTTATTATCCATAAACCATTGCGCATGAATCCCCATCACTTGAGCAGAGAATGTATTGGCCACCGAATCAAAACCAATGCGCGTTATATGTTGTTCTTGTTTAAAGAAATAATAAAGGAATGTCGCCATTAGTGATCCTACCAAGGTAAGTATGATCAGATTTTCAGCTATCGATTTTCCCTTGCTATCACTCACTTGTTGTTGTTTCATTTTATTACTAATTTATTCCAAAAGCGCATCATTACACTTTTTATATTAACCCCAGTAAGTATCCTGCTATTCATTTTGCATTGTCTCAAGTGATTAAAAATAAACGTTTAAAAATTATTTTCCTTTAAACGCGGACATCATATCCCACATTGGTGTAAATATGCCTAGAGCAAGTATCAATACCATACCAGCAACAATGGCGATCATTATCGGCTCAATTCTAGCAGTTAGTGTACTAAGTTCGTAATCGACTTCACGTTCATAGTAATCACCCACTTCCTCTAAAAGCTCATCTACACGGCCAGTTTCTTCACCAACCGCCACCATTTGTAAAACTAATGGGGTAAATAATTTACTTGTATTAGCTGAGCGTAACAAACTTTCGCCACCTTCAATACCACTGCGCATTGCTAATATTTTTTCTCGCATAAAGGTATTATCAACCGCATCTGCAACCAGCGTTAATCCCGTAGTTAGTGGAACTCCTGCTTTAAGAACAATTGAAAAACTATGAGAAAATCGAGATAAAATGGATCGCTCAATTACCCCCCCTACAATTGGCAACCTTGTTTTTAATCTGTCCCATAAATACATGCCACGTTTAGTTTTTAAATAGTGTTTAAGACCAAAGAAACCAAACATGCTAGCCACCAGCATATGAGGCCAGTAAAACAAAAAAAAGTCTGAACTCGCGATCAACATTTGAGTTGTTATAGGTAAGTCAGCACCTAATTTTGCAAACATGTTAGCAAAAGTGGGAATAACAAATATATTCAATATGACCATAGCAATAACAAGCGCGGCGATGACAAAACTGGGGTAGCGCAATGCGGTTTTAATGCGTTTACGAGTATCTTGTTCACGTTCAAGATAATTGGCAATTTTTAAGAACGAACCATCTAGCTGACCGGTATTCTCACCGACATGAACCAAAGAAATAAATAATGGAGAAAATAATTTTGGATGTTTATTTAACGCAGAAGAAAGGGCGTAACCACCTTCTAATTGGCTAGCGACATCCGTTAAAGCAATTTTTAATTTTACAGAAGTGCATGACTCTGCCATGCCATTAATAGCACGTAGAATAGGGACCCCAGAACGTACTAGGGCATACATTTGCCGACAAAAAACAATCAGTTCATCCAAAGAAATTATAGCAAAACCGAGTAATTCACCAATATCAATATTCGCTAAATCATTTGAACCACTCGATTTATCTTCTGATTGATTAATAGCTACCGGAATAATGCCTTGGCGAGACAATTGTTCAGCAACAGCATTAGCATTTGCTGCTTCTATTTTACCTTTAACCTGGGAGCCGCTTGCGACTCTACCTATATAATCAAATGTCGCCATAATTATTTCTGCTTTTACCCTTGAACGTCAATGGTATCGACTAATCGAAGTACTTCTTCAACACTTATAACGCCTTGCTTTGCATAGTTAAATGCGGCTTGTGCTAATGGTGTAAAAGTTGGATTCGCTTTTGATAATTCTGTAAATGCTTCGGTATCGTTTCGCTTTAAAGCAGCCATCATTGGAGCATTCATCTCTAACAATTCGAAAACACCAATACGGCCTTTGTAACCGGTGTATTGACAAGACTGACAGCCTCGTCCTCTTTTATAGGTAATGTTTTTTGCTTGTTCACCGGCAAGGTGGGTAAGCCACATCATTTCTTGTTCTTCTGGAGTGTGATCCTCACCACAGTGCTCACATATTTTACGTACCAATCGTTGAGCAATAACTGCACGTAATGAGCTACCGACAAGAAAGCCCGCCGCCCCCATATCAATTAAACGTAAGGCACTAGTGATAGCATCGTTAGTATGCAAAGTTGATAACACTAAATGACCCGTTAATGCTCCTCGTAAACCAATCTCTACTGTTTCATGGTCGCGCATCTCGCCTACCATGATAATATCAGGATCTTGTCGTAAAGCAGTGCGAAGTACCGTTGAAAAATTCAAATCAATTTTTGGTGCTACTTGCACCTGATTAATCCGAGGAAGACGATATTCAACAGGATCTTCTACGGTAATAATTTTTTTACTTGATTGATTCAGTTCGCTCAAGGCACCATATAATGTCGTTGTTTTACCACTACCTGTTGGCCCGGTTACCAGCACCATACCATGTGGCCGAGTAATTTGATGACGTACCCGAGCCACTAAGTCAGCTGGCATACCTGTTTGGTCAAGTGACAATAAACCAGCTGATTGGTCGAGCAAACGCATAACAACTGATTCACCATGTTGCACGGGCATGGTAGACATACGAACATCAATATCATGACCTTTAATTTGCAGGTTAAAGCGGCCATCTTGTGGTAAACGTTTCTCTGAAATATCTAAACCGGCCATTAGCTTTAAACGTAACACCATGGCTGAAGCAATTTTGTTTTCTTTTAAAATATTTTCTTGCAACACGCCATCAATACGTTGACGAATGCGCAATAAATTTTCATCAGGTTCGATATGAATATCTGATGCACGCATTTGCACTGCATCTTCAAAGACCGATTGTAATAATTTTCCAACGGTTGCGTCACCACTATCATCTAAAAATGATGATGATAAATCGAAATCTGACGTTTGTTCATATTCTTCTTCAAGTTGACTTGCGAAAGATTCGATATCGGCAGTGCGTCGATACAATCCATCGAAAGCATCATAGAGTTGTGACTCCATCACTACGGCAAGTTTCAATCTTTTCGGGGCAAGCATTCGTTCAAGTTGATCAAGACCACTTAAATCAGCAGGATCACTCATTCCCAGTAATACTGCATCTCCTTGGTCTTCTATGATCAACGCTCTTAATCGACGTGCATGAACTTCAGGTAATAACAACGCGACTTCACTCGGAATACGACGTTGGCTAATATCTAAAAACGGTACATTAAGTTGCTGAGCTAAAAATTCTAGTAATTGGCGTTCGCCAATATGACCAAGGTCAATTAAGGTATCACCTAGCTTTCTCCCAGTAGATTTTTGGCTATTTAGTGCCTGCATTAATTGTTCATTAGAAATGATATGTTCATGAACTAATAAATCGCCGAGGCGCATTTTTAATTTAGGTGCTGCCATAATTATTCTCCTAACTCAATAATACGCTGACGGGCAAATGTCTCAGCGCTACCGGATAACCCCGTACGATTTAATGCCGTTTGATACGCAATGCTAGCTTGTTTAAATTCGCCATTGCTATCAAGAGCAACCGCTAAACCTAACCACCAGCGTCCAGCCGATGGTTCGATTTCAACCAATACTTGATAAGCATCAGCAGCAAAAGAAAACTCGTTGAGTTGCTGAGCCGTTGTTGCTCGTAAACTCTGATATTCAACATCAACAACATCATTGGCTGTTAGCATATTATTTAAAGTAACAAATGCTGGTTGTACACGGTTTTGTTGTAAGTATATTCGAGCTTTCATCACTCGAAGCTCACTATCGTTAGGTGATAAATTAATACCTTGAGAAAGTAAGTTTAACGCATCTTCATATGATTGACGACCAAACCATAATGCGGCCAATTGCTTCCTGGCACTTTTATGCTCTGGCATAACCAATAACACCTCTTCAAACAAACTTTCGGCTTTGGAGATATCATTCACACCAAGCGCTTGCTCTGCTTGCTTTAATTTCTGCTTTGTTAATTCATGTGGTGTTAGCTGTTTTCGTGATATTGTTAATGTTGATTTCTGAGCTTTCGGTAAACTAGGTTCTTGGCGTATATTCGAGTTTTCAGTTGTAAAGTTCGGTGGCTTGATAAGCGCGCCAATTTTACGGGAGCTGTTTTCATTGCTCGCTTCTTTTGGATCATTAGTCTGAGGTACAATTTCATCTAATACTTTTGGGCTCAGCTTATTTTCATTCAACTCTCTATTAATTGTGTTTTTATTGTTTCCATTCAAGTCATCATTGATGCTTGTATGATTAACAGTATTCGATACTGCTACCAAATGACTCGCTTGTGACACTTGCTCTGAAGTTTCATCCAAGCCACTATTTTGTTTTACCGCATGTTTTTCAATTGGATTATTTTCTGAGGTATTTGACATCTTTAGTGTTTGGTTTTCAGTATACATTTGCCAAACAAAAATTCCTGCCGCATTTAATACAACAATGATGAGTAAACTAATAAAGATAAATTTTTTATTAGATGATGAAGAAACAGGCGCAACAAAGTGACTAGACCCTTGTTGTTCAACTTGGCGTTGATCTAAATCTTTTAACATTTGATTGATTACGCTCAAGTGATCACTCCATAACGTCTAAAAATAAAAACAATAAATACTGCTGAAATAAGTACACCCGCAACACTTAAATACCATTTATTGTTACTTGGTTCACGGGTTGATTCGGTATCTTTTATTGCCACAGATAAATGCTTATTCGTGATCTGATACTCCCCTTGACCATAACTTAACATCAACATTTTATGACAAAGCACATTAACTAGCCGAGGGATCCCCTTTGTGACTTTTGCTACCTTATTTGTTAAAGCACGATTAAATAAAGTCGCTCCCTTATAGCCAGCGACTTGCATACGATGTTGGATATAACCCTGAACTTCTGGCGCTGTCATAGCGCGTAATTTATAAGAAAAGGTAATACGCTGCTTCAACTGTCTAAATTTTGTTGTCGATAAACGTTCATCTAATTCTGGTTGCGCAAACAAGACTACTTGTAAAAGCTTACGAGTTTCTGTTTCTAAATTAGTAAATAGGCGTAGCGCTTCAAGACTCTCTTCTGGTAATGCTTGAGCTTCATCAAGAATAAGCACTACCGAATGGCCATTAGCGTGTAACTCTAATAATCGTTGTTGGATCCGTTGCGTTAGTAATTGTACAGACATGCGCTGTGCTTGCTTAACGCCCAGCTCTACGGCTACTGCGCGACGCAGCTCATCAGGCTTTAAATATGGGTTGGGAATATAAGCCGTTACAAAGTGTTCCGGTATTTCATTAAGCAATTTACGACAAAGTAGGGTTTTCCCGGTCCCTACTTCACCGATCACTTTAATAAATCCTTCACCGGACTTTAGCGCCGTTAACAATACTGCTAACGCTTCATTATGCGGCTCTAACCCTACATAGAATGCAGTATTTGGTGTTAAAGTAAACGGGAGTTCCGTTAAACCAAAGTGATAAAGATACATAAACGCTGACTATTATTCATTTGCACTTGAAGCTGAAGACGTGTCTTTCTCTTGTTGAGAGAAATCATCTTCTTCAGGAAACCATTGTTTCAATAACGAGCGTGCATCTTGCAATTGGTTTTTCCAAGTATCTTGGCCAACAACTATAGGCTTTAACATAATAACCAATTCTTTTTTCTGAGTTGTTTGGCTTTTACTTTTGAACAGTTCACCCATAATTGGAATATCACCAAAAAATGGCGTTTTTGATTCTATGTCAACATTACGGGTTTCTATTAAGCCTCCAATAACCACAATCTCACCTGATTTAGCACGGATGATGGTATCAGATTCTCGTACGCTACTTTGCGCTAGTGGCAAGATGATTTCTTCACTGCCTAACTTAATAACCTTAGTTTGCTCTTCAGTTGAAGTTACCGAAGGATGAACATGAAGAATAACTTCACCATTACCATCAATTTGTGGCGTTACATCTAAAGCAATCCCTGAAAAAAATGGCGTTAAATTTATTTCAGGTGTCGTCGTTGTTGAGGTGCCCGTTGTCGTTGTATTTGAAACCTCAGTAACATAATACTCATCACCACCGACTTTAATAACCGCTTTTTGATTATTCGTCGCCGTTATTCTTGGGCTAGACAATACTTGCACATTACCCTGCGTTGAAAGTAAATCAATAACACCAGTGAAATCTTTATTACTAATTGCCAGACTACTAGTCCCGCCAATAGCATTTGAAATTAAGTTTCCAGCAATAGCGCCCGTCGTTGAGAAAGATAATCCTGTACTGCCAATATTTCCAAGTACCTTGTCCCACTTTACGCCTTGTTGATAATCATCATTAAGGGTAACTTCCATTATTTTTGCTTCGATAATAACTTGGCGACGTAAATGTGTTTGCGTATAGTTAATGAAATTTTTAACCGCATTTATTTCTGCAGGTAAAGCACGAACAGTAACTAACCCTGCTTGAGGAGAAACAAAGACTGAACGCCCCTTCTCGGTGCCAACGAGTAAAGTTAAGGTTTCTTTTAATTCTGTCCAAAAATCAGATTGAGTTTCGGTATAAACATTTATGCTACTACTACCTTGTTGATTATTTTGACTATTACCATTTGATCCGTTTGAATTACCCGAACGATTACTGCTACCACTATTTGAATTACCGTTTGAATTATTACTGCCATTTGATTCATTTTCAGAAATTCCGCCAGAATTTATACTGGTACTAGACATGCCAAAACGCTTTACGAACAAATAATCAAGGGGGATGGTTTCTGTACGAATGCCAGAAGGATAAACCTGTACAATTTTACCCACTCTACGGATCTCATAACCGTAAACTTCTTCCACGACATCAAGTACTTCATTTAACGTACTATTTTTTAAATTTAAGGTAATCGCACCGGTTACATCAGGATGAACAATAACGCTATAAGGAGACTCATCAACTAAAGCGGCAAAAAAGTCTTGAGCATTCACTTCACTTGCAGCAATTTCTAAACGTTTTTCTGCTAATAACCCGTTACGAGCTTGGCTCATACTACGCTGCATTAACTCTTGCTGAATAGCGTTAGGTACTTTTTGTAGTGCCTTAGGCACAGCCTTACTTGACTCTTCGATTGCTTTATCAAGAGCATTTGTAATTTCTGTTGGTTTGTTTGGCGCCGTTTGACACCCAAACAAGGCTAAAAGTAACGTGAAACAATAAAGCTTTCTTTGAGAGTTTTTCATTTGACCATTTCTTTTCATTTTGATTTCACCACGACACCAGAAAAAACACTGAGCTTTAAGCGCTTTTCTTCGGAACGCAAGACCACGCTGCTATTGTTAACTGCTACTAATTTATATTGCAAAATAGAATCACCTACTTTTAACACTTGACCATTAATAACTGCAGTATGTACTTCATAACCATGAACAATACTTTCTAGTATTAATTCTGCTTTTATTGTTTTCCCTGCATTAGTCATTGATGGCAAACCATCATTTGAAAGCGGTTTTGTTGGGTCAACACTTTGTGCACTAACCGTAAAAGCCGAAAACAATGCGATGAAAAACAAACAACTGAAAGTTACACTTTTAAACACCGATAAACTCCCGTTTAGTACTTAAACTATACATTTCAATTTCTAATTCACTCTTCGGATATTCTTTTAGTTGGTAGTTAAACTCTTTCCAATAAAACTTCCATGACAATGCTTCAAGCTGTGTTAAATAATCACGTAATTGAAAATACCCACCATTAATTTTAATTTTTATCGCATGGCGATAAAGCACCATTTTATCTTGGACAGGATCAATTTTCGCCGTTTTATTGTCATCGCTTTTATCCGTAGCAGCTGAACTAGACATCGTAAGCGGCTCTGCAGCGATAACTTGAAATGACTGTAAAGAAACACCTTTCTGGGTTTTTAGCAATTTCAGTAACGCATAACGCATTTGAACAGGGTCTATTAAGTCTGAAGTTAGTGTTAATAAATTTACATCAACTTTTGCTAATTTTTCTTTATATTGTGAAATTTGCCTATTGATCCCTAAATTAGGATCTTTTGACAAAGCTTCTTCAAACACGGATATAGAAGCTTTGCTTGAACGATTTTCAGTACTAAGTTGCCTAACCTTTTTTTCAAATTTATCGATTTTTATCGCGTTATCATCAATAAGGAAAGCATGCATGCTAAAAATAATAACAATGAGCCCGGTGATCATAACCATATATTGTTCACGAGGCGTGATGACTAAATATTTTGCACAATACTCTTGCCACTGCTTATTCATTAGCATCCCCTGAGTTCTTTTTCGAGCTAACTAAAAATTCAGTTAAATTTTGCTCGTTTTCGTTAAGGGAAAAATTAATAAATGATTTACCTGACAAGAATTTGGATGTTTCAAATTTAGCAAGCCATGCAGGTACAGCATCTGGTGAACGCGCTAAACCCGCAAAAGTTAAATCTTGATTAGTAATATTAACATGCTGCAAACTAATATCTTTATGATGCATTGCTGACAATTCGGTCATTGCCGATGCAAAACCTGCAACCGAAGTATGAGTTGGATCACTTAGCTCATTCAGTAATACATTTTTGTTTCTCAAAATGTGCTTCAACATAGCAAGTTCTTCAATCACTATTGAGTCAGCCTGATTAGCTTTTAGTTTGTCTTTCAACTGAGCGAGTAAATTGTCTTGGTTGGCTTTTATTCGATAAAGCTCTTGCTGTTTAACATCTAATTGTGTCGCTTGATAATCACTCAAAAAAGCCCAAGATAACATAAAAACAAACACCACCGACCACAACATAGCAACGCGCGGTAAAGTCACTAATGCCTGCTTAGGTATTAAGTCTTTTTGCAGTAAATTAATTGAATTTTTTGCCATTAGTTGATTGGCTCCATGTTATTCAATCGTATCGCTCCTATGGTTACAGCAAATTCTCGAGCATCTGTAAATCCTTCTGGCATGTTAAGTAAATTAACAACAGCATTGGTGTTTTCAGCCAATTTACGTGCTAGTACCGCTTCATTTTCTATCGGTACAATAACTTCAATGCTCCGTATCGGAGCTTGTTTTAATTGACGCTCAAAATAATCGGTTGAGCGTTGAATTTCTAAATTTAAATTATCAACAATGCCAAATGATAATTCATCTTCTGTTTTTGTCGCTATTTGAGCGAAACCACGTAAGCGACGAGAGAAAAATATTTTACCTTGTTTAACAATCAATAGAATTATTTCTTCGTTAGGCTGTTGGCAAACCATTAAACATGCATCGTTTTGTACAGAGAGCAAATTGGCAAATGCAAACTCTTCAGTGGTAATTGACTTTAATGTCAATCCATCAACATTAAGCGGTTCAATTAAAGTTAACAATTCTTTTTTAGATGCACAAACAACGTTAATCTTATCACTTCCGCCAGACACCGTTGGCCCATCAAAATAATCAAGTACCATATCTTCTGGTGAATAATTAACTAAATCTTTAATTTGCCATTTTAATGCCGCATTGAGTTCACTTTCAGGTATATTCGGCTTATCAACTTGTACTATTTGCGATTGCGATGAAGCGAGAACTAGGTGGCACTGCCCCTGCAATTGGTATTTTTGTTGTTGAATTTTTATCTGCTGGGCATGCTCTGTTACTGGAGAGTTAATTTTTTGGAACTGTGATTCACCATTTTCAGGACATAAAAAAAATGCGAACGATTGCTGGCGTAAACTCACACCCAACAAGTTTTTAGACTCAGTTTTTGAGAAGATATTATTTATTTTTGTAATAAGCGACATTTATCAATATTATTATTTATAGTCAAATCCCTTAAAATCATTATCCCCTATTCCATTAAAGGCGCAAGTTTTTTATTGAATAGTTATATTTAAGTAAAGAAAAACATTACCTTTTATGCATACAGAATCTAGATTACAAAAAATCAGTCATCCTTTGTTTGAAAAATATCAGCTCAGCGTTTCAATTAAACGTGACGATTGCATTCACCCAATAATCTCTGGTAACAAATGGCGTAAACTAAAATTTAATTTACATTACGCTAAAGCACACCAATACACGGGTGTCGTTAGTTTTGGTGGCAGCTTTTCTAATCATATACATGCATTAGCTTACGCTTGCCAGCAGCATGGTTTGAAAAGCGTTGCCATTATTCGTGGTGAAAAAGAATACGCGGGCAATTTCACATTATCTATTGCCCAAAAATGGGGGATGGAACTAAGCTTCGTTGACCGAAAAACTTACCGCTTACGTGAAAACAAAGATTACTTAGCTGAGCTTCAACTCGCTTACCCTAACTATTTAATCGTACCTGAAGGAGGTAGTAATGCCTTAGCACTAAGGGGGGTAGGTGAAATCATCACAGAATTGAACCATCAATGTGAGTTTGACACTTTACTCACCCCTGTGGGCAGTGGCGGTACTTTGGCTGGTTTGATAAAAGCAGATAATAGCGAGCATAATCTTTTAGGTATATCGGTATTAAAGCAAGATGGCTATTTAGAGGAACAAGTGAATAGCTTACTTGGCCACTCATCAAATTATTCGAACTGGCAAATATTGTCTGAATTTCATTGTGGCGGTTATGCAAAATTCAACAAAGAAGATGTACAAAAAATACTTAGCTTTAACCAACAAACAGGCTTTCTATTTGAACCCGTTTATTCGGGTAAAATGATTTTGGCTTTATTAGACTTAATTGAACAGGGATACTTTCCGAAAGGACATCGAATTGTGTTACTACATACTGGTGGTTTACAAGGGTTAGGCGGCTTGATAGAACGAGGCTTACTTAATGCTGATGATTGGGTTATTCCAGCTTTCCAATGATAGTTATACTGGGGCTATTTATTTACTTCTAAATACTCCGGCTAATTCCACCTTGATTGAGACAAAAAAATACCGTTATTCTTAACAGAAATAACGGTATTTTATCATCTTAATTTAGCGAACTAAATTAAGCTTCAGCGATAACTACAACTTTAATGCTAGTATCAACATCGTTGTGTAAGTGAATTGCAATATCGAATTCACCTGTTTCACGGATTGTACCTAAAGGCATACGTACTTGAGCTTTAGCAACTTCAACGCCAGCTTCAGTGATCGCATCAGCGATATCACGAGTACCAATTGAACCGAATAACTTACCTTCATCACCAGCAGATGATGCGATAGTTACTTCAGCTAATTCAACAACTTTAGCTGCTTTAGCTTCTGCTGCTTTTAGCGTTTCAGCCAATTTAGCTTCAATTTCAGTACGACGAGCTTCAAAGTGCTCAACGTTTGCTTGTGATGCAAATACTGCTTTACCTTTCGGTAATAAGAAGTTACGTGCATAACCAGATTTAACTGATACCTTGTCACCAAGGCCGCCTAATTTGGCGATTTTATCAAGAAGAATTACTTCCATTTTCAAAACCCCTTTTTAGGTTACTTATGTAAATCAGTATATGGTAATAACGCTAAGTAACGAGCACGCTTGATCGCACGACCAAGTTGACGTTGATATTTAGCAGCTGTACCAGTAATACGGCTAGGAACGATTTTACCACTTTCAGTGATATAGTTTTTCAGTGTAGCAATATCTTTATAATCGATAGAGGTAGCACCTTCCGCTGTGAAGCGGCAGAACTTACGACGTCTAAAAAAACGAGACATGGATTTCTCCTAATATGGTGAATTTTTCATACTGATTTATCAGTATAATAAACTGCACCTTAATTAATCATTTCAATATGTTGAGCATGTAAAACAAGAAGTGGGTTACCATTTCTTGATTCATGACGGTTAATAAAACCAGTCACTTTCAATTTACTGCCCGCAATTAAATCACGAGTTAAGTTTTGTGACAGCTCACCTGTTGCAACAACCTGTATTCTGACAAATGCTTGTCGGTTCATGCCAGCTTCATTTTGTATGGACTTATGATCCATAGAAAACTGACAATGCTGAATACCTGCTGGGCTTGTTGATTTCTTCGGTGGTTTTACCACTTCACCAACCAACACAAGGCAATTCTCTACAAGAGAGTTTGTCACGAGTTACTTATTCGCTCGCAGCTTCTTCTGTAGTTTCAGTAGCAACTGGTGCTTCTGTAACAGCTGGAGCTTCTTTCTTAACTTCGCGGCGATCGTCGCGACGTTCTTCTTTAGCAGCTGCCATTGCTGACGCTTCAGTTACTGCAGTTTTAGTGCGCATGATCATGTTACGGATAACAACATCATTGTAACGGAAAGCTGTTTCAAGCTCATCAATAACTACTTGTGGCGCTTCAATGTTTAATAAAACATAGTGTGCTTTGTGTAATTTATTGATTGGGTATGCTAATTGGCGACGGCCCCAGTCTTCAAGACGGTGGACTTTGCCTTCAGCAGCATTGATCAAGTCAGTATAACGCTGGATCATGCCAGGTACTTGTTCACTCTGATCAGGGTGAACCATAAATACGATTTCGTAATGACGCATTACGAGCTCCTTACGGTTGTAGCCTCATTAGCTGGCTCAGCCAAACACCAGAAAGAGGCAAGGAACAAAAAGTTCGGGCTGAATTAAGGTCGCGTAGTGTAGTAAAAATAAGCAACGAAGGCAAGACAAATATAGAGGACAGGTCAATAAAGAATTAAAATGAAGCTGCTGAAAATAAATTTTATAAAATAAACTATTGGATTACTTTTTCTTCTCAAAAATATTTAAATAAATATTATTGAGCCCTTGATGGCTATCCGGTGAAAAATTCGCGACTATTCCACCAAAATCAAAGCTAAAGTGTTTTATCTTATTGAGGAAACACGCTTGATTTAGCTTTTCAGCACATTGTTTAGCGACTTCTGTAAATAAATATGCATTCATATATCCTTCAAACTGAACTTGGTCTGTGTGTATAATTCCTGCTTTTTTCATGTCACTGATAAATTTCTGGCATATGCTTAAAATACAAGTTTGAGGTTCTGGCATCACTTCACTGACAAAAACTCGACTTTGTTGTTTAAGTTTAGGAAATAAATCATGGCTTGAAATAAAAGAGACAGTAGTAAAAAAAGGCGTAAATTTTTGCTCTGCCGCGGTATTTATTAATTCCGCAAAAGGTTGGTAAGTCCCCACAAAAGCTATAGCTTCAACATTTTTCGCTTTTAATATGCTTAACGCAAGCGCAACATCTTCAGTGTTACGTCGATACCTTGTGGTAACAACTGGCTCAATGCCATGTTTTTTCATCAAACTTAAATAGCCTTTCTCAACGGCAATACCAAACTTATCCGCTTGAATTAATAAGCCAATTGTAGAAATTTTCTTTTCTTTTACTAAAAAATTAAGCTGTGCATCCACCTCTTGATAATAACTGGCTCTTAAATTAAAGATATTATCGATAACCGGTGTGCGCAAAAATTCAGCGCCAGTAAATGGCATAAGAAAAGGTAGTTGTTTATTTTTTATTAAAGGTAAAATAACAGCTGCTGTTGGTGTTCCTACGTAATTGAAAAGAGCAAAGACATTATTGTTTTTTAAAAAAAGTTGAGTGTTTTTTAGAGTTTTAAAAGGTTCATAACCATCATCGAGACTTTTTAGTACAACTTTACGCCCAGCAATCCCCCCCATTTCATTAATTTTATCGAAGTAAATTTGAGCACCTTGGTTGAGCCGAATACCGAGTTTCGATGCTGGGCCCGATAAGGCACTTGAACTTGCTAAAATGATTGGTTGATTTGCAAGGTTATTTCTAGAAAAATTACTCGCATGAGAAACTGCAAAAGGAAAAGTTAACATAATGATAAACAAAAAAGTCATGAGTAAAAAAACGCTACTAATCATCTTTTTGTTTAGTGCTTGAACTGCTAGGCAGTTCATTGGTTTTTGATCTATTTCATCATCAATATAAACCATACTGCAAGTGCCCCCGTAATTTACATCACACTTTTTAGCATAGTGTTTATTACAGATTAAGACAGCTTACAGTAAGTTTTCCTGATAAATTATACTCGGCGTTGACGTCCTATTTCAAATAAACAAATACCTGATGCGACTGAAACATTTAAACTTGAAATGCTGCCAGCCATAGGTAGTTTTACCAATTGGTCGCATGTTTCACGTGTTAACCGACGCATTCCTTTACCTTCAGACCCCATTACCAATGCCATAGGGCCACTTAGTTTTTCATCATATAAACAGTGCTCAGTTTCACCGGCGGTTCCAATTATCCATACGCCATTATCTTGCAACTGTTTCATGGTACGTACCAAATTAGTTACTTGCACTAAAGGCACGGTTTCAGCAGCGCCAACAGCAACTTTTCGCACGGTTGCCGTTAAACGGGCAGCATTATCTTTGGGTACTATAATTGCCTGCACGCCTGCAGCATCCGCATTTCTTAAACACGCGCCAAGGTTATGAGGGTCTGTAACACCATCTAAAATGAGTAAAAACGGGGCTTCATTTTTTTGCTTTGCTTCAGCAAGGATCCCGTCTATATCATTTTCGGTATAAGTTCTTCCTTGAGTTATTCGCGCTAAAACGCCTTGATGTTGCTCACCTTCGCTTTTTTCATCAAGTACTTTACGATTAACAAGCTGCGTTGAAATACCATACTTTTTAGATAAATTAATGATTGTCGTTAATCGTTCATCTTCACGACCCTTCAGTAAAAACAGCTCAATAAAGCGTTCTGGAGCGCGTTTAATTATTTCATTAATAGCATGAATACCAAATACTAATTCGTCTTGTTTTGCCATGATTTTCTCGGTTATATTTTTAT
>Ga0209291_1002264_pt1 | contig 15802 bp, 11 predicted proteins | sample GOMGulsemesocosm_FD_184633 | JGI IMG/M metagenome (GOLD analysis project Ga0209291, IMG submission 184633) | Methane-oxidizing microbial communities from mesocosms in the Gulf of Mexico - GOM9B Gulf of Mexico (SPAdes) (version 2) | ecosystem: Environmental > Aquatic > Marine > Cold seeps...
ACAACCACTGGTAATAGTTCTATATACCTCATTCCCATAATTCTTGTTTCTTTTTTCACAGGCACATCAGGTTCAGCTTCGCTTTTAGCAGTCCATTCTTCATCAACTATAACTTCAGGAATTACGGCATTAACTTCTTGGGTAATAAACCCTATTTTGGTTCTCTTATCTTTTTCTTTTATGTTTAATTTTCCGTAAACCTTATCTTTCCATTTATACGAAACAGACCTAATATTCATAATACTTTCTATACCATATTTTAATGGCTGAATATCACTTTTTTTTCTAACATCAGATGTTTGTATCGTTGTATTGGTGGCATAAATATTTGTCCAAGAATTCCAACTAGCACCTAAATCTAAATTTCCATCAGTTACCGGAACTACTGCATGACTAAACTCAGCATCAGTAAAGTTTATAGATCTAATATATTCATCAGACCCCACCCCCATTGAAGCACCATCGTTGCTCCCTCCATTATTTACATCTAGTGTTGCGCTAATAGATGTACTACTGGCACCAATATTAGTACGAGCAAGCCTATAAATAGGGTCAGTAACTGTAGGATTCCCCGCTCCCCCAGCTAAAGCCCAATCAACATCTGCACCGCCACCTCCAAATGAATTAGGGTCTACCCATATTCCGTTACCATTAGCATCAGAAGTTAATACATAACCTGCTACTTCAGTACCGTCTTGAATTCTTATAGCAGGTGTTTGAGCTGCTATATTAGGGCCTACAACATCAAAAGTTGCAGAAGGTATAGTTGTATTAATACCTATTTTTTTATCAGAAGTAATACGTACTACTTCTGAATTATTAGCTACAATACTCAAATCCTGAACATCTGTAGTCCCTAACATATTTGTTGCGGGTGTTGTCCCAGAATTACCAGACAAGTCCCAACCTGAACCTCCTCCAAAAGTTACCCATGCGCTTCCATTATAATAATAAAATTCAGAGGTGTCTGTCTGAAAGATTAATAATCCTGTCACAGGTGTAGTAATAGTGTTTTTTTGTACCAGTGTCATTCTAGGTACTAATATACCCTTACTGGTATTATCTATTTGTAATATTGCACTAGCATCAGGCGATGTTGTACCTATACCTACTTGCGCAGAAAGTGACATACTAACAAATACTATAGTTATAAAATTTAATATATATTTTTTCATCTTATTTCTTTTTAGTATTTAACTCTAATAACTGCTTATGCAAAAATTTTGTTTCTTCTTGTAATACTACCAACCGTTTGTGTTGCTCTTGTTTGGCTTTAATAATTACAGGAAGTAACTCACTATAATTCATAGCCAATCGTTCATATTCTTTCTTCTCATAATCACCATTTTCACCATCCTCAAGTAGCACTAGTACTTCATGATAAACCACTTCTGGAATGATTTTTTCAACTTCTTGAGCTATTAAACCCAATATTTCTCTTTTATCAACTTCAGCAAGAAAAAGTCTCCCAACTTTTTCTTGCTTCCATTTATAGCTTACAGGGGTTAATTGCAGTAATTCTTTTAATCCATAATTTAAAACCGAAATATTTTCCTTCAACCTCCTATCCGAAGTCTGTACGACACCATTAGTTGCCCACACATCTTTCCATAATTTAGCTCCAGAGCCTAGTCTTGTAGACCATTTGTCTTGAGGGTATACACGATGACTAAATCTTGTTTCATTATTACCATCTTCAATATATTCTACATCTCCAAATCCGATAGTAGTCCCAGTTGTTGCTCCATTATCTACATCTAAATTAAGAAAGGCTGGTGTAGCGGTCCCCGTTCTACCAATAACAACTGAACCTGATCTATAAACCCTATCTCCTAAATTACTTCCACAACACCCAAAATCCCAATCTTGATCTCCAGCATTACTTAAACTTGAAGAATCTCCCCAAGAAGCATTTCCTGTAGCATCAGAAGTCAATACTTTATTTAACCCTTCATTTCCGTCTTGCATTCTAAACGCAGGAGACACCCCAACAATATGCAAATTATGAGTTGGATTTGTAACACCTATTCCAAGCCTACCATTTACATCAGCTCTCACAACCTCATTATTATTAGCCACAATTACCAAATCTTGAGTATCTAAGGTTCCCACCATATCTATTCCTACTATTGTTCCTGCATCACCAGTTAACCCCCAACTAGAACCACCTCCAAAGGTTTTCCATATCACTCCATCAAAATAGTAGAAACCAACAGCACCATCTAATTGATAAATTAATAACCCCGTAGATGGACTCGGTATCGCATCTCGCTGAATTTGAGTCATTTTAGATATCATCAGTCCTGAAGATGTACTAGTAATGTCCAAAGCAGCACTTGAATCTGGACTTGTAGTACCAATACCAACTTGCGCATTTAAAGAGAGAATACTCCCGAGCACAATAATGTAAAAAAAGTGTATTTGTTTCATGGGTGTAAATATTTGTTGCAAAATTAACATACACTTATACTTATTTAGCATTTTTATACTCCTATTATACTCCTAAAACATTCAAACAACACTCCTAATTGATTCCTATTCATTACATTTGATTCAGAAAAACAGATGTTTATAAACATGAGCTTAAAAAAGACTATCATATTATTTAGTTTATTATCATTTATCCAAATTGCAAAAGCATTACCTGCAAATGATAGTATTAAAAGGCTAATTCAGAAAGAGAAAATTGAATCTAAAAAAGTTGATTTAATGGTGCAACTTGCCATTTCATATAACCGCAAGAACACAGATTCTGCAATTCATTACACAAACCAAGCTTTAAACAAAGCGCTAGCAATAAATTACAGTTTAGGAATTGCCGACTCATACAATTCACTTACATGGGCTAATTTCAGACAGAGTAATTATGGTGAAGCCGACAGTTTATGTTTAAAAGCCATTGAATATTATCAAAAAACTGAAGGAACAGACAAAAAAATAAGCAATAGTTATAGGTTGCTTGCTGCAATAAACATTGAAGAAAAAAGGTTTGATGAAGCCCTAAAACACCTCTTAAAAGTTAAGGATATATATGAAGACCCCAACTTTGAAAACAAGGAATCGAAGATTCACATCCTAAAAGACATTGCATATTTATACTTAGAAATGGACAACTATATAATGTCCATGAAATATCTAAATAAATCTATCGTCTCAGCAAAAACAAACGATAATTCAACCATATTAGCAGATTGCTACTTAATTCTTGGCTCTATAAATAGTAGACAAAAAAATTACACCAAAGCCATTGAATATTTACACCTCTCAAAAGAGATCTATACCGCAAAAAACGATATGCTGAGTTTAGCAGGATGTAATTCAAAAATAGGAATTAACCATTATAACAATAAATCTTACGTTACAGCTATAGAATTTTTAGAAATTGCAAAAGAACAGTCAGCCAATATTAGTTACAATTACGGACTGATGGAAAATCTTATATACTTAGGTAGATCACATACCAAACTTAATAATATCAAAATAGCGCATTCTTTCTTAGAAAAGGCCAAAAAAATAGCAGAAAAACATAACATAGGAACATTAAAAATCATCATAGCTGAATCTGATCTTGCTATAAATACAGGGGACTACTCAAATGCCGTAAATCTATTAGAAAATTATCTAAACACCAAAAGTCAAACCATAAACCCTAAAGCTAAAATTGACTTATATTATAATTTATCTGAAGCTTATAGAAGTAACCAAAATTTCGAAAAATCTTTAAAAGCCAAAGATAAACTCCTTCAAATTCAAGATAGCATCAACAACACTCAAAAAATTGTTCAATTGAATGTTTTGCAAGCAGAATTTGATTACAAGAAAATAAAAAACGACTTAAGAAACAAAGAGGCTGAATTACAAATTTCAGAAGAAAAAGCACGCTCTTCACGCCTTACATATATGTTATTAGCAATTGCTGCTGCCTCATTATTCATTATTTCTACATTAATATATTTCCGGAGGAAAGAAACATGGAAAACAAAGCAAGAATTAGACGCTACTAAACAACAACAACTAGACAACGAAATTAATTTTAAAAACAAACAAATAACTGATTTTGCCTTACATATATCAGAAAAAAACGATCTACTGACAAGCATCAAAGAAAAAATAAAACTAATAAGCCTTACGGAGAAAACAGAAAACAAAAACCTTAGCGACCTGATTCTTTTTCTCAATAACAACCTAGAACAAAACAAAGAAAAAGTAGCCATCTATTCAATTGCAGACAATACTAAAGATGCATTTTATCATAAACTCAGTGAATTATACCCTCAATTATCTGTTAAAGAAAAAAGAGTAGCGGCTTTTGTTCGTTTGAACCTTACTTCTAAACAAATAGCCATTCAACAAAACATTAGCATTTCAAGTATTGATAATTATCGCTATCATCTGAGAAAAAAAATGAATGTCCCTAAGGTGATAAGTTTAAATGACTTCTTAAAGAACATTTAACCCACCAATGGGTTTTATTAATTCCCTCCTGATAGTTTTTAAGTATTTTGATAGCGTAATTCACTACAAATTGCGTATACCGAAGTTCAGACTACTTAAACCTAACATAAAACTCTCTTACAGTTTCTTCAGCAGGCTTATTTTGTGGTGTAAATCTTGGGTCTGTAACACCCCCTGCTTTATCATGATGGGTAAACCATTTCCATAAAAAACCACCTGCAAACCATTCTTCTATCCATAATTCATCTAATAAAACATGAGTAGCATTTACTTGCCCTTGTAGGTTTACAGACGTTTTACTGTAATCGACTTCCCATGGCTTATGTGCGGAATAGTCAACACTTCTATACCCAAACTCTGTAAACAGCACTTTCTTTTGTAAAGAATCTGCATATTTTCTCATTGCTACCTTATGCTTTTGCCAACCCTTTTTTAATTCCTGAATTTGCGGTGTTTTGTTTTTTGACAGCGGAAAATACCCATCAATACCTATATAATCTAATGCTGTCCAAAAATGAGTTTTTGTATATTCATCCCAATTGGCGGCATAGGTAAGCTTTCCTATATATATGGTTCTAACTTCTTGTATTAAATCACTCCAGAATTGTGACCTATTTTTAATAAACAATTCTAATTCTGTTCCTATACAATATATAGCCACATTATTATCTTGAGCTACCTTAGCATAAGTAAGAATAAAGTCTGTGTAGGTTTTCTCTAATATTTTCCAATCTTCCTCAGATTTCATTTTAATATTCCCTGTAAACCCTCCCTTCCAAACCCATAATTGTGGTTTGAGCATCACTTTAATATTATTTTTATGCAATTCAGAAATGTATTGTTTAGCCCCTACTACCGATTCTCCAAACCATTGGTCTTTAGAATTGTATTTTACTCCAGGACTATCCAAGCTCTTTATAAACCCAAAAGGCATAATTGCCACATAGTTTGCGTTTAATTTTATTACAGGGTTAATATCTTCCTGAGTTACTTTATTAGGCGACGCTACAAATGAAACTCCATTAATTTTTTTTTCTGATTGCCCTTTACAAGAAAATTGAATCACTGTAATCAATAAAAAAATAAGAGCCACAAACCTTCTCATACTGCTATTTTTATCAAATGCCCATTATGGGCTAATTTAAATTAATTCTAAATGGTGTTTTAAAAATAAGGTATTAACTTTAATCTCGACTCATTTTAAAATTAATATTCTTGATACAAGTCAATTAGACATTATTTGTTCATATTTTTTGTAGTCAGGTAAACCTTATAAAGTTAAGCCCACTGGTGGGTCAATTTATTTTCTATGGAAGAGCATATTGTAATTATAGGTAATGGAATCTCAGGAATTACCTGTGCGCGTCACATTAGAAAAAACAGCAATAAAAGGATAACTGTTATTTCTGGAGAATCAACTCATTTTTTCTCAAGAACAGCATTAATGTATGTGTACATGGGTCACATGAAATTTGAACATACACAACCTTATGAAAACTGGTTTTGGAAGAAAAACCGCATTGAGTTACTACAACAGTTTGTTACAACCATAAATTCTGATAAAAAGGAATTACATTTTAAAGACGGTTCAACTATTAACTATGACAAACTTGTAATCGCCGTAGGTTCTAAACCAAATAAATTTGGCTGGCCTGGGCAAGATTTAAATGGCGTTACAGGAATGTACCACAAACAAGATTTAGAGAAAATTGAAAAATATGCTCCAGAGAATAAAACATGTAAACGAGCCGTAATTGTTGGTGGTGGATTAATAGGTATTGAACTAGCAGAAATGCTTCACAGCAGAAATATCCCTACCACATTCTTAGTAAGAGAAGATAGTTTCTGGAACGGGATACTTCCTAAAGAGGAGTCTGCTATGATTAACCGTGAAATTAGAGATAATCATATCGATTTACGCCTAGGTGTTAATTTAAAAGAAATAAAATCAGATGAAAACGGCAACGCTAAATCTGTTGTTATAGCTGAAACTGGGGAAGAAATTGAATGCAATCTAGTTGGTTTAACTGCTGGAGTATCTCCAAATATCGATTTTATAAAAGATTCCGGGATTGAAACAGGGAGAGGGGTTAAGATAAACAGATACTTAGAAACCAATATTCCTGATATTTATGCTATTGGAGATTGTGCTGAGCAACATGACCCTATTGACGAGCGTAGACCTATAGAGGCAGTTTGGTACACTGGAAGAATGATGGGCGAAACTTTAGCACAAACTATTTGTTGCAACCGTATGGAATACAAACCAAGTCACTGGTTTAATTCCGCTAAGTTTTTTGACATCGAATACCAAACCTACGGATGGGTTTGGGCGCAACCAAAAGAAAGTGAAGCCCGCTTTTACTGGGAGCATTCCGATGGCAAAAAATGTATTCATATTAACTATGACAAACACACACACCAATTTATTGGAATCAATACCTTAGGAATACGCATGCGTCATGAGTTTTTTGAAAAAGTTCTTACTGAAAAGAAATCAATAGAACATGTTTTAGAACACTTAGCTGATGCCAATTTTGATCCTGAATTTTATAAACTCCACGAAAAAGAAATCCTTGAAAAGTTCAACTCCGAAAACGGAACTATGCTTCAATTAAAAAAGAAAAGTTGGAAACGAATCTTCTTTAAAGTATAAACATGAAAAATATTCAAAACACAGGACTTAGCATATTCTTAATAGGATTAACTCTTTTTATATCCCTTATCTTTTTAGGGAAATATGAACTTACTCCTGCTATATTTGAACAAATAGTTAAAGACAACCGAATTAAAAGTGAGTTGTTTATTAATGATATGCAGACTAATGTAGTTGGAAAGGAATTCACCGATCCGTTTAGTTTCTCTTCAGAAATAAGAAGTGCATCAAACAATGCAAACGTTAGACATATTAACAATAAAGAATATGGAAAAAAAATATGGGGTAAACCTCATGTATTTGCGTACGATATAGCTAAAAAAGCTGGTACTGGTCTGATTAAAGAAAACAAAGGAATGTTTTGGTGGTTAACTTTTGGTTTAGGGATTATTGGAGCATTACTTTACATTACACCTAATGTAATAACCCTGGGACCTAAAGGAATAAAAAATAATGGCATCTATTTAAACGCTGCAACCAACAGAGGTTGGATAGGCTGGTTCGTTTTTATATTCTTAGTCAGCTTTTATTTACTACTCTATTTTGCTCCGGACTATATTGTTAATTGGACTTATATTGTTGACCCAATAAGCGAAGCCTTAAGTGGTAATCCTGCTGGACAATGGTTTTTGTACGGATTTCTATATTGTGTTGTAATGGTCGTAATGGCTGTTAGAATGTATATTAAATACCGTCATAACAAATACCAAATTTTACGAACTACCTCTGTATTATTCTTCCAAATCGTATTTGCTTTTTTAATTCCAGAAATTATGGTGCGCTTTCAGATGCCATGGTATGATTTTAAAAATGCCTTCCCGTTAGATTACGATTTCTTCTTTAAATGGAACTTAAAAGAACTTACAAATAGCGGCGGAATTGGATTATTCATTTTAGTTTGGGGAATAATGCTAACTTTAGTAATTGTCCCATTAATGGTCTATTTCTTCGGAAAAAGATGGTATTGTTCTTGGGTATGTGGTTGTGGTGGTTTAGCAGAAACATTAGGTGACCCATATAGACAGTTATCTGATAAATCTCTTAAAGCGTGGAAATTTGAACGTTGGATAGTTCATGGTGTATTAGTTTTTGCTTTAGTAATGACCGGAATCACGCTATACGCCTATTTTACAGGCGCGAAGGGAGTTTTAGGAATTAGTACGCAATCCATTCAAAGTGCATATGGACTTTTAATAGGTTCCTTTTTTGCAGGTGTAATAGGAACTGGATTTTATCCTATTTTCGGAAATCGAGTTTGGTGTAGGTTCGGATGTCCATTAGCAGCATATTTAGGAATTGTTCAACGTTTTAAATCGCGGTTTAGAATTACAACTAATGGTGGGCAATGCATTTCATGCGGTAACTGTTCTACCTATTGCGAACAAGGTATTGACGTAAGAGCTTACGCGCAAAAGGGAGAAAATATAGTTCGTGCCAGTTGCGTTGGTTGTGGGGTTTGTGCTGCAGTTTGTCCTCGTGGTGTCCTAAAACTAGAGAACGGACCTGAAGAAGGACGTATCAACCCAACGGACATATTATTAGGTAATGATGTAGATTTAATGAAGTACCTGAAATAGTTTTGTTATAGAAATAAATACCAACCAGTAATTTTTACGTATATTGCTGATTGTCAATAAAATACCCCGAACACAATGAAAAAAACATGTATTAGCAATTGCGCTATTGTTATCCTGCTATTAATATCTTCATGCCGACCTAGTTATATGCGTTGTCCGAAAAATAGGAGATGCGTAGCTACACCTATACAAAATAGCGACCCATTTGTAGCCCAAATAAATATCTCTCAAAACAAGCAGGAAGCTTTGTGAATTTTATATTTTTGTTGAAAATACCCCCCCTTATAAATGTCAATAATAAAGGTAATTATCCCAGCTTACAACGAGCAGGATTCTATTGCAAGTGTAATCACTGCAATTCCTTCTGTAGTTTCTGAAATACTAATTGTTAATAATGGTTCTACTGATAATACTGTGGCCGTTGCTGAAAAAGCTGGCGCAACAGTTTTAACAGAAACTAGAAAAGGATATGGATATGCCTGCCTAAAAGGTATGGAATATATTGCCTCACAAAATATTCAACCCGATATTTTAGTATTTTTAGATGGTGATTATAGTGATTATCCTGAGGAATTAACCAAAATTATTGCACCAATACTTCATGAAAATATAGATTTTGTTGTTGGAGCGAGGGTACCTGAGCTTAGAGAAAAAGACTCCGTTACGCCACAACAAATTTTTGGTAACTGGTTGGCTTGTTCTTTAATGAAGCTATTTTTTAAAGCGAAATTTACTGATCTTGGCCCGTTTAGAGCTATTAAATATGATAAACTATTAACACTCAATATGGTTGATAAAACCTATGGATGGACAGTGGAAATGCAACTTAAAGCGCTAAAGCATAAGTTTTCATATATCGAAGTTCCAGTACGGTATAAAAAAAGAATTGGGGTGTCGAAAGTGTCAGGTACAATAAAAGGTGCTATATTTGCAGGCGTTAAAATTTTAACGTGGATTTTTAAATACAGCCTCAAATAACAGTGGATAAAGCAATATTATACGGTTCATACTTCATTATGGCGATATACTCAGTATCGTTAATAATCATATTATTTTACGCATTAGCACAGCTAAACTTGCTGGTTAATTACCTAAAAGCTCAGAAAAAAAAGGACGACGGGCCTCTATTTGACTTAGATAACCCCGATGAAGTTCCTTACATAACTATACAGTTGCCTCTATACAACGAGCTATATGTAGTTGAGCGATTATTAAATAATATTTCTGAAATAGAATATCCTAGAGAAAAATTAGAAATTCAAGTTTTAGATGATTCAACTGATGAATCTGTTGCAACGAATGCTGCTCATATTAAAGTTTTACAAGAAACTGGATTAGATATTTCTCATATCAGAAGAGAAAATAGAGAAGGATTTAAAGCCGGAGCATTAAAAGAAGGGCTGAAAATAGCTAAAGGAGAATTCATTGCCATTTTTGATGCCGATTTTTTACCTCAAAAAGACTGGTTAAAACTAACTGTTCCTCATTTTAAAGATGATAAAATTGGAGTAGTACAAACTCGCTGGGGACATATCAACAGAAACTATTCATTACTTACAAAAATACAAGCATTTGCTTTAGATGCACATTTCACCTTAGAGCAAGTAGGAAGAAATAGTAAAGGACACTTTATCAACTTTAACGGAACAGCCGGCTTATGGCGTAAAGAATGTATTTACGATGCTGGAAACTGGGAAGGTGATACTTTAACCGAAGATTTAGATTTAAGCTATAGGGCACAATTAAAAAATTGGGGATTCAAATACTTAGTTGATGTTGAAACACCAGCTGAATTACCTGTTGTAATTAGTGCTGCTCGTTCACAACAATTTAGATGGAATAAAGGTGGTGCTGAAAACTTTCAAAAAATGTTTAAGCGCGTTGTAAGATCCAAAGAACTTTCATTTAAAACTAAGTTTCACGGAGTAATGCATTTGTTAAACAGTACTATGTTTTTAAATGTATTTGTGGTTGCTGTATTAAGCATTCCAATGTTATACATTAAAAACGGCTATGCTCATGGTATATTTCGTTCCTATTTTATCGTAATGAGTTTCTTTGTTGTAAGTACACTTATCTTCTTTATCTGTTACTGGTTTATGTATAGAAATCTTAACGGGAAAGGATTCAAAAGCTTCTTTAATTACATAGGTCATTTTTTCTCCTTTTTCTCCATTGCAATGGGTTTCTCTTTACACAATTCATTAGCTGTTTTAGAAGGACACAGAGGTAAGAAAAGTGAATTTGTTCGTACTCCTAAGTTCAACATAAGCACTTTGAAAGACTCTTGGAAAGACAATAAATATCTGAGTAAAAACATTTCAAAAAACACCATTATTGAAGGAATACTACTGCTATACTTTGTATTCGGATTAGCTAGTTCTTATTTAGTTACTGTAATTGGCGGTGCCAAAGAAGTTGATTTCGGATTAGTCCCTTTTCACTTAATGTTGGTTTCTGGGTTTGGGTTTGTGTTTTTTAAATCAATTACGTCTAAGGCGTAAATTTAAAACTTCCACTTTTTAAGTATTCTACTTTAGAATTATTTCCCTAATTTTAGGTTAGCTATTTAATAGCGTATCGACTATTCAATAACTTTACTTAAAATAGTTATAACATGGCACTTTCTAAATTAGCAGTATCCGTTGTTCTCTTTGCTTTTATTTCCTGCTCAAATGCTCAAAACAAAGACGTAAAAATTGAAACACATCAATTAACGGAACAAATTTATATGCTCACTGGACAAGGTGGTAATATTGGCTTATTTATTGGTGATGAAGCAGTTTTAATGATTGATGACCAATACGCTCCCTTAAGCCCTAAGATTTTAACTGCCATTAAAAAAATAACCGACAAACCTGTTTCTTATTTAATAAACACTCATTGGCACGGAGATCATACCGGTGGTAATGAAAACATGAAAAAAGAAGGCGCTCTAATTTTTGCTCATGAAAATGTTCGAAAAAAGATGAGTAAAGACAATATGCTGCTCGGAAAAAACAAGCCAGCTTCACCAAAAGAGGCACTACCCATAATTACCTTTACTGATAACATGATGTTTCATATAAACGATGATGATGTATTGGTTTCTCACGTTCATAACGCACATACCGATGGTGACTCGTTTGTTTATTTTACCAAAAACAATGTAATACACATGGGAGATTTATACTTCCAAGGGAAATTTCCTTTTATTGATTTAGCCTCTGGAGGAAGTATTGACGGATATATAAACGGGGTAAACAAAATACTAATGATTACCAATGATACAACCAAAATAATCCCCGGACATAGAAATATATCTAACAAAGCTGAATTAACAATTTTCAAAAATATGTTAGTTAGTATTAGAAGCATGGTGCAATCAGAAATAGACCAGGGTAAAACGCTTAAAGAAGTGACTAACAATACCAAACTAACTAAAGAGTTTAATAGCAAATATGGAGGTTGGTTTATTAGCGATGATGTATTTAGAGCAACTATTTATAAAAGTTTAAATGCTAAATAGCGCTTTCCTAAAGGAACACAAAACACCTATACTAGCAATTATAGCATCCTTTTTAGGATATTATTATTTTGGTTATGAATTGGCCCGAGGAGACTTCAATAGCTTATTGATCAGTTATACTGGTTTGTTCTTATTATTTTTATACCTCATCAAAAAAGACTTAACCTGGCATAGTTTAGTTATTATAACAATCCTTTTCAGGCTTCTTTTTATAATTGCTACACCGAGTTTATCACAAGACTTTTATCGTTTTATATGGGATGGACGTATGTTATTAAACGGATTTAATCCGTATTTGTATTTGCCAGAACTATATCAAACATCAAACTATATTATTCCTAATCAAGCTACTGAACTAGTTGCCGGTATGGGAAAGCTTAATGCAAGTCATTATAGCAATTACCTGCCATTAAATCAATTGTGCTTTACTATTGCAGCTTTATTTGCTAATAACAATATTCTAGGAAGTATCGTTGTTATGAGAGCATTAATCATACTTGCTGACATTGGCGTGCTATTTTTTGGAGCTAAGCTCTTAAAGGCACTCCAATTAAACCCAAAAGCCATATTTCTATACTTACTGAACCCGCTTATCATTATTGAGCTAACAGGAAACCTACATTTTGAAGGAATTATGATTTTCTTCCTAGTATGGAGTTTGTATCTACTACAACGACACAAATGGAAATTAGCTGCTATTGTATTGGCTTGTTCCATCAGCTTAAAATTATTACCCTTACTATTTTTACCTCTATTTTTCCAGCAATTTAAATTTAAAAGGCTGTTGGGTTTTTATACAATAGTAGGAGTAACTAGTCTTTTATTTTTCGCTCCTTTTATCTCTGAAAACCTACTCACTAATTATTCTAAAACCATTGGATTGTGGTTCGGAACCTTTGAATTTAATGGAAGTATTTATTTACTAATTCGTGAAATAGGATATTTTATAAATGGGTATAATATTATTGGTAGCGTAGGAAAAATAACACCTTTAGTAGTGTTCCTATTCATTTTACTAATTTCTTTTTTCAGAAACAATACACCTACCAAACAATTAATTACAGCTTTGCTATTTGGGTTGAGTTTTTATTTATTTACCTCTAGCACCATTCATCCTTGGTATGTAGCCATGTTATTAGTTTTGTCAATATTCACTAAATATCGTTTTCCATTGGTATGGAGTTTCACAATAATCCTTAGTTACTCTTTTTATAAAAACGAAGCATTTATAAATAATTATTGGCTAATTTTTATTGAATATGTACTTGTTTTTGGAATGATGATTTGGGAAATCCTTAATAATAAATCAAAAATACTTTTGAAGTCATGATAAAAGGTATGTTCAATAAAAAAAGAATCATCGCATTCTTGGCATGCATAACATTACTATATGTAATTGCAATGACTTTCTTATATTTCAATCAAGAGAAATTTTACTTTCATCCGAAAACGCTAGCAACTAATTATCAATACCATTTTGATGCTGAATTTGAAGAAATCAATATTCCTGTTGATAAAAACAATACTATAAACAGTCTGTTATTTAAAAGCAAAAACTCAAAAGGTGTTATTTTATACTTACACGGAAACGCTGGAGCATTGCATGACTGGGGCATGAGAGCTCCTTTGTATACGGACAATAATTATGATATCCTTTTTGTAGATTATCGAGGTTTTGGAAAAAACAAAAACCAACTTGAAAGTGAAGAAATGCTACATAGTGATATACAACATGCATATGATTTGTTAAAAACGAAATATCTAGAAAATGAGATTGTTGTATTAGGATTTTCTATTGGCTCCGGCCTGGCAGCCAAAGTAGCAGCTAATAATACTCCTAAAGCATTAATTCTTGAAGCTCCTTATTACTCCTTTGAATCTTTAGTACACGAAATTGCACCTATAGTACCTTGCTTCTTAATTGAATACAAAATACCCACTCATAAATTCATAGAAAAGGTTCGCTGTCCAATTACTATTTTTCATGGAAAGGATGATCAATTAATAACCCCAGAAGAAAATTCTATACCACTGCAACTACTCGATACCGATAACATTACACTACATTTAATTAACAATTGTAATCATAATGGTATTTACAGGAGTGATTATTATTTAAAAACACTTCCTATCCTATTGAAGTAAATAATATTTATATTTTAGTTTCTTTGATTTGTTTTATCAATTCAACGTTTTGAAAATGATTAGCACTATAGGACATCACTAAAGTACCTTTTAAACCATCATTGGCAATAATTGCAAATAACTCCGTTTCATCTTCAGGATTTGTCATCCCCTCAAATCGAAATGTATGCACAATAGTAAGCTCTTCAGGCTGATATTCCTTTTTGGAATATAATGCCTTAATACTGTTTTCCTCTGCTTTAAAATCGTCAGTAAACCCTTCAGCTGTTAAAGCGTTTGTTGCTATTGATAGTGAATCGAAACTCCTTGTGTCCATATCTAAATATTTATATTTATTAACCTCAGAATATACATCTAAATTAATGATTTTAAACACAATAGACAAGATACACTCTGTTTTCAAACCAACAATATTACATAAACTCACAGAATTAATTAAAAAGGTCATTTAGGCCCCAAATTTATTAATCTCCCATAAGTAACTCAAAACAAAAAGCCTTTCAAAACTAATTTGAAAGGCTTTTTGTTTATTTTAAACATTACTAATTAAGCTACTTAAAGTGCTTTAAGTTAATTAATTCTTGTTCTGTAAGGTGTTTCCAATGCCCTCTAGGAATATCTTTTTTAGTTAAGTCACCAATCATCACACAATCAACTTTTATTAAGTCATATCCTAAGTGTTCAAAAATAGTTCTTAACACACCGTTCCCAGTATTTAAGATAGAAATACCTAATTCATTTTTAGGTGAATTGGTAATATAAGTTGCTTCAACAACAGTTACTTTTTTACCCTCTATAAGAATACCTTCTTGAATTTTTTTAAGATCCTCTTGTTTTAAGTTTTTATCTAATTCTACATGAAATAAACGCTTTACTCCTGTTTTAGAACCAGTAAATTTCTTAACCATATCATCATCATTTGTAAAAAACAGCAATCCAGTAGAATTCCTCCCTAGCCTTCCTACAGGCTTAATCCTTGAGCTGGTAGCATTTGCAACCAAATCCATTACTGTTCTACCTTTACTTTCACTTGTTGTAGTTGCAAAACCTTTAGGTTTATTTAAAAGCACATAAGCTTTAGGCTCAGGGTTTATTCTTCCACCATCAAAACGAACATCATCATCCCTCTTTACCTTGTAACCCATTTCTGAAACAACTTTTCCATTTACGGTAACACTACCAATGGAAATATGCATATCTGCTTCACGACGAGAACATATACCAGAATTTGCTATATATTTATTTAAACGAATTTCATCAGACAAGCCTTTTTTAACAGGAACCGCTTTAGTCTCAGTTTTCTTAACTGAAGACTTTGACTTCGACGCTCTTGATTTTGGGGCATTAGCTTTTTTATAAGAATCGTTTGTATGCTTCTTTCTATCAGTTTTCTTTCTTTCGCTTGACATGTGTACTAAATTTTGCACAAAGGTATTGCTATTTATTATATAAATATGCGTA
>Ga0209291_1002266_pt1 | contig 15779 bp, 19 predicted proteins | sample GOMGulsemesocosm_FD_184633 | JGI IMG/M metagenome (GOLD analysis project Ga0209291, IMG submission 184633) | Methane-oxidizing microbial communities from mesocosms in the Gulf of Mexico - GOM9B Gulf of Mexico (SPAdes) (version 2) | ecosystem: Environmental > Aquatic > Marine > Cold seeps...
CAATAATTACTTTGTTCTATTGGCAGAAATATAATTAGCCATTACCTCTACAGACTCAAATATTGCTTTCCCTTCTTTTGGGTCAGTTAGTTTAATTCCGTAATCTTTATCTAACATTACAATTAATTCTAAAGCATCAATAGAATCTAATCCCAATCCGTCTCCAAACAAAGGATCATTATCTGCTATCTCCGCAACAGAAATATCTTCTAAATTTAATTGCTCAATAATGTTTTCTTTTAATTCTTGTTTTAGTGCTTCCATCTTAATTAGTATATAATTTTATTATTTCTTCTGTATTATGTAATATTTTTCCTTCTGAGGAAACTAAATATAAAAATGCTTCATAACTATCATTTCCATCATAATCAACCCAACCGCAAAGCACTTCATCTGCCTTATTATCAATCAATAAACTCGTTGCATACACTTCTAAATGTTTTGCGTTGAAGTTGTCAAATATAAAAAAACTATTTTCAGAATAAAGTTTATGTTTAATACTTATTTCTCCAATACATATATTTGGTAGAGTATACACAAAAACTGCTGGGCTTGGATAATAATTTTCTTTACACTGAATAGATTCTTGATGCTTTCTATCCGTATCTAAACTAGACGCTTTATTTGAAAACACCAATGCAATGTTATTCTCTTTTACAGCTGACAATTGCACTGTATTTAGGATAATATCTCCTGCTAAAAAAGCCAGCTTACTCAAACTATCCATTTTAAAAAACTTAGGATATTTTGTTTCAGAAGCTTTATATACTCCTTTAATAAATGATTTAAAATCAGGTTCATTATCAACATAAATTACCTTACCATTTAAAGAAACAGTATTGTTTTTTATATGAACATATGATTTTATATAATTCTGCTGAGCCATTATTTTTTCTTACAAATAAATATCGTGTGGTATTCCCCTACATTAATATCTTCTTTAATCATTAAACCAGCTTTATCAACTAATTCAATCATATCCTTAGCAGCATACATTTTACTATTCCCATTTGCCATAACTGTAAAATATAATGAGGTTGCTTCTAAAATAAACTTAGCGTTATCAAATTTTTGTCTATCCGTATATGTTTCCATAATTAACAACTCTGCGTCATCACTCATCGAAGCTACACATGTAGATAGTATTTTTATTATTTCTTCTTTTGAAAAACAATCTAAAAACTGACTCATCCAAATTAATTCAGCTCCTTCTGGAATACTCGGGTTATCTGACAACCAATCAATTTCATGCCCTGTAACACGATTTTCAAAACCATTGTTTTTGACATTTGCTAAAGCTTTTTTCAATTGCCCAGGCAAATCAACCATTTTAACATTTACATCATCAGTAAATCCACAAGCAGCTACAGCAAACTTCCCTGTGTTTGCTCCAACATCAAAAATCAGCTTCGGATTACTTTTAAATACTATTCTTAGGGCCTCTTGAAATACTCCATCAGAATAATGATGATCAAATTCAAACCAAGCTTGTTGTACCTCAGGAGTTAATTGAGATAAACCTTCATAAATAGTATCCCAATTCCCTAAAACCTTTAATCCAGATGGTTTACCCGTTTTTATTGCTTCGGGTAAATGAAATAATCCTTCATAACAAACTTCATTGGTAAAATTTAAATTAACATTAACCGTTTCGTTGTACGCTAAAAAATATCCTGTTTTAGTTAACTCAAAACCACCTACTTCATTTTTCTTAACAACATCTGAGCTTTCTGCTATTTCTAACAATACTCCTACCCCATATTCGCTAATGGATAACTCTGAAGCTATTTCTTTAATTGAGATCCCTCCTTTTTTTCTTTTTGAAAATATTAAATCAAAAACTCCTAATTTTCTTAAGGAAACTACTGCTTGAAAAAGAAAAGGTCCTAAAGCAATTTTTTGCGCTTCTTGAATTGCATCGATAGCTTTCATTTGTTGAGTTGACATATTTATATATTGGTTTTTTATATGGTTTGAAATAGTATTGCTGTATTACAACCTCCAAATCCAGAGGCTGTTTTTAAAAATATATTCAATTGTTTAGTTCTTGTTTGTTCTATTATATTTAAAGGCTGAGACACTCCAATTTCCTCAAAACCTAATGAAGCATATAATGTATTATTTTTTAAAGAATGCATCCCTACAATAGTTTCTAATAAGCCTGAAGCACCTAATGTATGTCCAAAATATCCTTTTAAACTGTTTACAGGAGTACTTCCTAAATCATGACGATTAAAAGCTATTGCTTCCATTTCATCATTATAATTCGTTGCGGTTCCATGTGCTGAGATATAATCGATTGATGCACAAGAAATTTCTGCTTGCTTTAAAGCAGAAGCGATACTTCTATATAAACCCTCACCAGTACGTGATGGTCCGGAAATATGATTAGCATCATTACAAGATCCCTCTCCTATAATTTCTACAGATTCCTTATTTAATAATTTTGAATCAGATGTTACCAAAACACTTGCAGCTACTTCTCCAATGTTAATTCCTGTTCGTTTTTTACAGTAAGGTTTACATGGTGTTTCACTCATTGCTTGAAAGGAATTAAATCCAGATAATATAAATTCTGTAACCACATCACCACTTACTATAAAAACATGATCATAAATCCCCTGGGTGATATATCTTTTTGCTACTGCTACCGCCAAAATACCAGAAACACATGCATTAGAAACCACTATAGCCTCATTTTTGAATTTAAAAAATTCTGCTACTGACTTTCCTAACTCACCTAAATAAGAACGTGCTTCAGAAAATGAATTAGTCGTATCTAAAGCATCAATATTACCTTTTGTTGTCGAAATTATTAAACCTACTCTATCTGTAATTGTTATTCCTGAATTTGTAATGCAATCATTTAATGATGTAATCATCATTTGCTCTAAACGTGTATAAACTTTAACAGGATTTAGTGCATTAAAGTTCTTTTGAAGTTTTTCTGTATTTATCAATGATGAATAAAACGGTTTTGAAAATAGTGCTTTATCGTTTATCAATGTCAATCCCGATACTTCATTATGTATGTTTTCAACTACAGATTTACTATCAAACCCTAATGATGAAATAATGTTATTATATGACAAGTACACTTTACTCATTTATCAACCCTACTTTTTGTTTCCAGTCCATAAAAAAGCTTGGAATAGTTAATGATAATTCCCCTTGTTCTTCAACAAATACCTGTACTGTTTCACCTGTGCAAACCAATTGATTCTCTTGGTTATATATTTCATACCTAAATATCATTTTTGCCGCAAGGCAGTCAACATAATATGTTTTTATTGTTGCAATATCCCCATAACGTAATGGCGCCTTATGTTCACAACTAGATTTTATTATAGGTGTAGTAAACCCTTGTTCTTTTTGATCTAAATATGATATCCCATGATACCTTCCAAAAGCTTCTCTTCCATCTTCAAAATACTGTATATAATTCCCATGCCACACAATCCCTAAAGGATCTGTTTCAGTGAAGCGTACACGAACATCACTTACGAAAGCTATTTCATTTGCTTTATACTGCGTTTTTCTTCTCATTATATATAATTGAAATTACTGTGGTTGCTATGAAAAACAAAAACAAAGTTGTTATTTCAGGGACAATTTCTATAAAACTTGAATTTCTTAAAAAAACATCATAATATGCATTTAAGCCCCAATTCATTGGAGAGAAATTTGATAGTACTTGCATCATTTTTGGCATTACAAACACCGGAACCCAAACACCTCCCATTGCCGCAAGAATAACTACAAAAGTAGCTCCAAACGGCGCTGACTGTTCTTGTGTTTTCGCTACAGTTCCTAATAATAGTCCCAAACCTATTGCAGCTAACCCTGCAAAAATAGTAACAACAAACAATAAGCCTATTCTACCAGAAATATCCAATACTGGTAAGCCTAAGTATGGAAATAAATACACTCCTATGAGTAACATTAATACAAATTGAATGGTGCAAACTATAAGATATACTATTGTTTTTCCTCCTAATACTGTAGCGTAAGATACTGGGTTTGTTCGTAAACGCACAAAAGTTCCTTGGCTTTTTTCTTTTACCATATTAATTGATAATGGCACTATGATAAAGAAAATTGCAAATAATGTCCATGCTGGAACATTATGCTGGACAGAATTTGGGATTAATTCCTTATCCCCTTCAACTTTTGGCATTATTTCCTGAAACGTAATGAAGTTATCTGTATCAAAAACCATTGCTGGTTCGTCATCAGATATTTGGTTCTGAAATGCTTTATAAATAGATTGTGTTTCTATTTTAGAAATCATTTTATCAATACCATTTTTTACAGAGCTCTTAAAGGTCAACTGTGTAGCTGGATCAAAATACAAATTAACTTCTTTCTTTGGTACCTTATTTTTTTTAGTCTTTCCTATAAGCTCTTCTTCTAAACCAAATTTAGCTAAAATACCCTCAACATTCTGATTGACCTTTTTATTTAAATCAGAGGATAAGTCTTCAGGAATTACAATAGCTAATTGATAATCTCCTTTAAACACTAACTCTTTAGCTGTAGCTTCATTTTCTTTTAAAATCACTTCAAAAGAATTAGATTCTTGCAATTCCTTAAAAATTGTTTCTGAAATTGGACCTTTATCATTATCTACCAATAAAATAGGAATTTTGGACTCATTTACAGTTTTAAAGGTACTGTCCTGAATTAATGTTATCGTAACAATTAATACCAAAGGCATGATAAACAAAATAGCAATACCTCCAATATCACGTGTAAGTAACAAAAACTCTTTATATGTCGAAGCCAAAAGTTTATGCATGGTCTCTAAGTGCTTTACCGGTTAATGCTATAAAGACATCTTCTAAATTATTTGCCTCATTTTGATTTTTAATTAAATCTTTTGGTCTTCCTTCGATCATAATTTTACCATGATCAATAATTGCTACATTAGTACAAAAATGTTCTGCTTCATTTAAGTGATGAGAAGTATAAATTATTGTTGTCCCTTTTTTATTCAATTCTTGTAAATGTTGAATAATCACATTTTTTGACTGTACATCAACCCCTACAGTTGGCTCATCTAAAAACAATACTTTGGGTTCATGTAAAATACTAGCAATTAAATTTACTCTACGTTTCATTCCTCCTGAAAAGGTCTCAATTTTTTTATGTGCAAAATCACTCAAACCTAATCTTATCAAGGCATTTGTTATATTTTCTTTTAAAACACTTCCTTTTAAGCCATACATTGCTCCAAAATACATCAAGTTTTCGTGAGCTGTTAATGAATTATATAAGGCATATTCTTGCGGAACAATTCCAATTAGTTTTTTTAATTGATTTTTATGCTCCTTATAATTTAACTTTTCAATAGTAAACTTACCTGAAGTTGGTTTTATTAGTGAACAAAGCATAGAAATTAATGTTGTTTTACCCGCTCCATTTGGACCTAATAAACCAAATATTTCACCTTCAACAACAGACAGATCAAGATTAGATACAGAATAGTTTTCTGCACCTTTATATTTCTTTGATAATTGTTGAATTTCAATCATTAGTTAAACTGCTTTTTTAAGTTTCTTAAAAAATACTTCCTCCTTATTTGCTATTATTTCTAACTGAGTGGCTATATCATTATACCCATCACTCTTAGTACTTCTTTTTTTATATATACGAGAAGCATCTAAGGCAAAATCACGCCATAAATCACCAATTTCTGTCATTTCTTTTGACATACTTAGTAATTCTTCATTCTTTAAAACAACACTTGCTTCTTGTAAAAAAGCAGCGAAAATATATCGAAATCCACCACCTCCAGTACCTATTTCTTCTTGCATTCTTACAATCTGTCCTAAATAATGGTTTGCTACTTTTGCTCCTTTATTTTTAGGCCATTTTCTAATTTTCTTCGCTACTAATTTTATTCCTTTAACACCAACAAGTGGTACTGGTGCCAACATATCCTTACACGTATTTTTAATTCCTTTTACAATAGCTTTCTCTAATTGCAATTCTTTAGGAAAATCAATTGGGTAGTACATATGTCCTTTAGGAGCTAAAGCTCCTTTTGCAAAACGAACTTTTTCTAATTCACTTTCAGTAAGTGTTGTAACCGTTTCCATTACCGGGTCACTAATTAAATAGTTTCCATTTTCTTTTCCATACACCACTAAATTATGTGCATTAAAGTGAAAACGATATTCATCAGGAAAGTAGACTAAGTTGTATACTCCTACTTGCAATCCTACTGGATTATTTCTTTCCAAATTTTCATCTAAACGAGCTTTTGCTTGTTTGGGATTTCTAAATTTTTCTCGTTTAATTTTTACTCCAACACGTTTAGCAAAACGGTTAAAGATAAAGCCAGGCATTGATCTATAAGTAAAAGCTGGCGCATGATTAACTTTAATAAACGGTAGGTAACAAAACAATAATCCTGAACCTATACCAAATACCATTGGCTCACTGACATCAAAACCATTAAATTTCATCAAGTTAGAAACTACTCCATTTTCACAATGTGCAGATTGATGATGTGTAAAATTAATTTCCATGATTGATGTCTTTTAATTGCGCTATATTAATTTCAAAAACATCAGCATATTTTTGTAATACCTTATTTGATAGTTTATCAAATCGCTTTGGATTGAAATGACGTTTAACTCTACATTTCCACATTCCAACATAACTAGCTAAAATTGGTAAATCCATTTTAGTTAATTCCATATAATATTCTATCGGACTAGTCTGATTACGCAATACTTTTTCTTTTGCAATAATGACACGCTCATTAATATCCTTCATCGCATTATCAAGCGCAATTGTTTTAGGTTCCCAACCTGAACTTTTTTCAGTAGTGTATTCCCCTTTATCATCAACTGCATAACAAAGTTCTTTAAAGCCACTAGACTTTAAGTTACTTTTATCCTGAGGAACATCACTTTTTTTCATAGTTCTATTTTATCTCCTGAATGAACAAATTCATTTCACAAGAAGCTATTTCTTTACCAGCATTATAAACAACACATTCTAACGTACTTATACTATATGCATCAGCATCAAACCTAGACTTTAAACTTGCTTTAGTTATTATAGTTTCTCCAACTTTTGGGCAACCTAGTATTTTAACTTTTTTAATAGCACTTATAAAGCCAATTAATTTAGTTCCCTTACCTTCTACATCATCATCCTCAAAGTAACTTTTACCGACTATTGAAGAACATGTTTGTGCAGCATTCTCTATCAATCCAACCTCATTAAAACAATTGTTTTCAATAAGAATACATGTTGGTTTTATTTCAAATGAAGTAGCTACAAAATCTTCTGAAAGTTCTAATACCTTATCTACCATTAAGAATGGCTCTCGATGAGGTAAAAAATTTTTGATATTAATCGCTTCTAAATTAATCATTAACTAGCAATAACTGTTTTCATTTCTGAAGAAGCTATTTCTTCATCTTTGGAATTAAATACTTTTATACTAACCATTGTCACCCCCATAAATTCCTGCAAAATAGTAGCTTTTGTTGTTATCACCTCGTTTAGCAAAGGTAATACTACAATAGACACTTTTTTAACTGAGCCTATATATCCTGTTGGGGCTTGCTCATTTTTCATAAAAAAATCATAACCTGTGTGTAACGCAACAGTTTGAGCCATGTTTTCAATAAGACCAGATTCTGTGAAAACTGAACCATTGTAAAAAATATTTGTATCTTCTATTTTATATGAAGATACAACCTCTGATTCATTAAATGAAACTAAAGTATCCACCATTACAAATGGATATTTTTGTGGTATTAAATTTCTTACGTCAGTAATTGGTTTTTCTATTAAATTCATTTAGCAAACAGTTAAATGAGCATATGCATAAGAAAAACGTCCACTTTCCGGAACTGACAAAACAATTTTTTGTCCTTTTTCTAATTTACCAGAATTAAATAACTCTTCCAACATTAAATATATAGAAGCGGAACCAACGTTCCCTACTCTATTTAAATTTGTAAACCAGCTCTTTTCAGGAATACATAACCCCTCTTCTTCTTTTACCAACTGCTTCAATTTACCTTCAAAGTAATAAGAAGAAATATGCGGTAAAAAGTAATCAATATCTGATGAGTCTTTTTGATGTTTTTCAAAAGCAATTTTAATACTCTCTATTCCTTTTACTAATATATTTTCATCTAATATTTTCACATCTTGTTTCAATGAAAAAATAGATTCCTTTAACCAAGTATCTGTTTTATAATCACTCCAGGGTTTAATAGAACCATCTGCTTGTTTTTCTCCTCCTGCATACATACAAGTATCTATTTCATGTGCGTATGAATATGATTCTATCCAATCAATTCGCAATGATATTTTAGCTACATTAGGCTTGTTCTCTAATAATACTGCACCAGCACCATCAGAAAGCATCCAACGTAAAAAATCTTTCTTAAATGCAATAATAGGTTGTTCTTCTAAAGTGACTGCATTTTCAATTTCATTATTAAATTTATCTGCTACCATCCAACTAGAAACTTTTTCTGAACCTGAACAGATCGCATTATCAGAATTACCCGACAATACCGACATATATCCGAACTTCAAAGAACTCATTCCTGCGCAACAAACACCAGAAGCTGAGTTTAACTCCATGTTTTTATTTGCTAATTCTCCGTGCACCATAACCGCATGAGAAGGTAACATTTGATCTGGAGTAGATGTACCACATGATAATACTTCAACATCATTTTTTGTAAATGAATCATCAAACAATCCTTCAATTGCATTTTTTGCTAATTGTGCATTAGAGTGGGTAGGCTCTCCGTTTGCATTTAATGCATAATATCTATTTTTAATCCCGTTATTCCTCAAAACAATTCTTCTTGCTTTCGAAGGAACCCCACCTATTTGACCTAATATCCCTTCCATTTCTTCATTAGAAATAGGATTATTAGGCAAACATTTTGCTACTCTATTTATATATACCTTATATAGACTCCCCATATATTACTTTAATTCAATTGATGAATAGTATTTCTTGTCTTTATTAATCTTCCCTATAAAAGGGATATAAGTCAACAAAAATAAGATAAAAACTATTGGCGCAATAATCCAAATAGCAAATAATAAATAATAATTAAATAACTTCAACCAAACCTGACGTTTTGGACTTTCAACTTCTCCTTTTGAGTTAATTAATTTCGCCCATTTACCAAACAATATATTAGCTCTTTTGTCCACCAAAACAAGAAACGGCTTCACCTTTACTGCATTGACCTTCAATAAATTACCCTGAAGATTAACAAAACTACCATCTGTTAAACTTTTAAAAATAACAACACCAAACTTACCTGCTTCATTGATATCTTTTTGTGACACTCCTGGCTTAGGAAAAACTCCTAAATATTTTTTTTTCACGCCAGTAAACATCCATTGCACTATAGTAATGACACTAATGTGATTGATATGCCTATCTACTAATGCAATATTTCCTACTAATTTAGCATTACATTCGCTAAGCAAACACTTTAGTTTTTCTTGAGCCATAACCCACATGTTTCTACAACCTATAACCGTAACAACTGGAGTGTTTTTAAATAATATTTTTGCTTCAGGTGATTTTAACAATGAATTTATTGGTATAGAAGGACTTAAATACCATACTTGATACCCTAATATAATTAAATCATATTCTTTATTAATTACCTCAGCTGGAATAGGTTTTAGTTTTCTTGTTTTTTGCAAAAAAGACTCAGGAAAAACATCAAAAAAAGCTGACTTATTCCATGGAAACGGAAATTCCTTTTCCAGTCTTACTTTATAATGATCTACCTCTACCCCTCCAGTACTTATTGGCATAGCAATATTATTAACTATTTCAGTTAGCTGTCCAGATTGCGAGTAATGTATTACTAAAACCTTTTTCATTTACTATTTACATTCCAAAAATCAAAATAATTAAACCATTGGTACGGATATTTTTCAAGAATCCATTCAACACTTTTTGTGTACTGATTCAATAAATCTTGTGCATTTCTATTTTTAAATTCCGCTTTACGTGTATATAAATGATAATGAGTTACTGTTTCCTTCATTACATACACGAAAACTACTGGAACTTTTAATCGAGACCCTAGAAGAAATGGCCCTGCAGGAAATTCAGCTTGCCTCCCTAATAATTCTGCAGAAAGTGTTTTTGTCCCTTCAAAATAACGGTCTCCAGTAAAACAAATAAGCTCATTATTACTCAAGGCACTATTTATATCAAATATATGTGACATATCATCTTTAACGATGATAAATTTAATATTTGATTTTGCAGATAATGCTTCTAGTTGCTTCTTAATTGCCTGATGCTCATTATCTGTAGTCACCAAATTAATTTGAGAAAACTCATCAATTTCACTCAAAAAATATTCAGCAATCTCAAAGTTACCTACATGCGCACTTATTAAGATCCCTCCTTTTTTCTGCTGTAATAAATCGTATAAAATTTCTTCTCCATCAAATTCATAAGTAAACTGATCGCGTTGCCCTAATTGAATTGCGTATTTATCAATAATTGTTTGACCGAATACAAAATTATTCTTGTAAACTTTTAAATAACTTTTCCATTTAGAATACCCCAAACGATTATGAAAATACAAAATACCTGCTCTAGTTCCTTTTTTTGAAAAAAACACATAGTATAAGGCTACAAATACAAGTATAAAATAGGCAAACTTGACTCCTATTTTTTGTATAAAAAATATAAAAATCTGATACCCTAAAGGAGTCCCCTTTGACTTACCTGTCCATTTAGCCATTAATTTTTTTAACTAACAAGTCATAAAAACTTTGAAGAGTATCTACCGATTTAAAATCTTCAGCTACTAATTTTACTGAAAAACACGACTCAATAGCCACTACTAAATCTACATAGTCTAAACTATCTAACTCTAAAGCGTCTCTCAACACAGCGTCAGGAGACAATTCGTCTGCTTCCACCTCAAATTCGTCTATAAAAATCAGGTTTGTTTTTTCTATAATTTCTTCTATCCCCATATATATACTATTATATTTTCCTTACTACTAATGCCGAATTTGTTCCTCCAAATCCGAAAGAGTTCGACAAAAATACATCAATTTTTTTATTTACTGTAGACTTCACCAAATTTAACTTCTTAGCATCCTCATCAACCTCAGTTAAATTAATATTTGGTGCTACAAATGAGTTTTGCATCATCAAAATTGAATACACCACTTCACTTGCTCCCGCCATCCAACATTCATGTCCGGTCATAGATTTTGTAGAACTCACCAAAGGTCCATTTTCGCCAAAAACTTCAAAAATAGCTTTTGCTTCATTAGCATCACCCACAGGGGTAGACGTAGCATGAGCATTCACATAATCAACATCCGAAGGTTTAATACCTGCTTGATCTAATGCTTTTCGCATTGCTTTTGCAGGCCCTTCTACATTTGGTGTTGATATATGTCCCCCATTAGATGAAAACCCATAACCAACTAATTCAGCCAATATTGGAGCCCCTCTTTCCACTGCAGAGTCATAACTTTCCAATACTAGTGTTGCTGCCCCACCACTAGGCACTAAACCATCTCTATTTTTATCAAATGGTCTAGATGCTTGAGTAGGATTTATCTCATTTGGAGAAAAAACCCCTAATCCATCAAAACTAGCTGTCGCATATTTATTAATTTCTTGAGCACCTCCACAAATAACCATGTCTTGCAAACCATTTTTTATCATCATATATCCAACCCCTAAAGAATGAGATCCACTAGCACATGCTGCACTAATTGTAAAATTAACTCCTTTAAGTTTAAATATTGTTGACAAATTCATTGTAACTGTAGAATTCATAGCTCTAAAAATAGCTCCTGACCCTACTAATGTTGTGTCATTTTTATCCCTTACGATATCCGTTGACTCAACTACTGCTTTAGCTGTACTATCATTACCATACAAAATACCAACATCGTTCTGCTCTAAAAAAACTTCATCGATTTTCGCATTATTTAATGCCTCTTTAGTAGCTACATATGCAAATGAAGACTCATCATCCATAGAAATTCTTTGTCGTCTAGACAATTCCTTTTTAAGACTTGGGACGTTAACTACTCCCGTTAAACCAGAACGATACCCAAAATCTTTTCTTTCTTGTTGAAAGACGATTCCTGATTTCCCATGGTACAACGACTCTTTTACTTCCTGTAGGTTCTCACCTATACAAGAATAAATACCCATACCTGTTATAACAACTCTTGTACTCACTTATGAATAAATCCCTCCGTTAATATTAATAATTTCTCCTGTAATATACGACGCTTTTTTAGATACTAAAAAAGCAACTAAATCTGCAACTTCTTCTGCCTCTCCAAATCGATTAGCAGGAATCATTCTTTTCAATTCTTTTTCATCTAACTCAGCTGTCATATCTGACTTTATAAAACCAGGAGCAACAGCATTAACTGTAATTTTACGCTTAGCCACTTCTTGCGCTAAAGCTTTAGTTGCCGCAACAACAGCCCCTTTAGCAGCAGAGTAATTTGTTTGCCCTGCAGTTCCTTTCACACCAGAAACTGACACTAAATTTACTATCCTTCCATATTTATTACGAAGTAGTTTTTGAATTAAATGATTTGTCACATTAAAAAAACCATTTAAAGAAGTATTAATTACATCATGCCAATCCTTTGACGGCATCCACATAAACAATCCATCTCTAGTTATTCCAGCGTTATTGACTATAACCTCAACAATAGCATCAGGATTAGATTCTTGCCACTTGTCTAATGTAGCAATTACTTCATCTGCATTAGCAACATTAAACCGTAATAACTCTCCTGTATTTCCATTAGCTTCAACCATAGCTAAAGTCTCTTTAGCAGCGGTTTCATTTGACTGATAATTAATCAATATATGATAATCAGACTCTTGAGAAATTTTATCACAAATTGCACGTCCTATCCCTCTTGATCCACCTGTTATTAATGCACATTTCATTATTTAAAATCTTCTAAATTGATAAACCAAGTATTATTCAACAACTCTCCTTTTGTATTAATAAAACCCCAAGTTTTTTTATACTTAACTCTTGCCAATCCGTTAATAAAACCTTTTTCTATATTCTTTTGAAACAAACTAAAACCTCCAGTAGTAATCACATATTTCTGCTCAATAACCTCTTTCCCCTCTTTATCAATAAACCCCCATAATTTTGACGATTTTACCGGAGCCAACCCATCGTTACTAAACAATTCAGCATCTCTATACTTTAAAGGAATCACTACTTTTCCTGTTAGATCTATATACCCCCATTTTTTTTCCTTACAAACCGGAGCTAAACCATTCTTAAAACTTCTTACCTTATCATATACAGGCTCTACAATCCAATTCCCTTTTGAATCAATAAAACCTATTTTATCATTCTTCTTTGCATGAGTAATTTTATTATTTCTAGAGAAATCCCATATTTTCTGAGCTCCTTCTACAACCTTAAACTCTCCCGCAACAATCAACCCATGTATTTCACCTTTTTTAGCGGTAACATTCCCCCCATAAACATTACTAATAGCATCGTAAACAGGCTTTACAAAATACTGCCCTTTAACATCAATCAATCCCCATTTTCCAGTTTCCTGAATTTTTGCATATCCGTTAATAAATTTTTTAATTTTTAAAAACTTAGGTTCGACAATCACTTTTCCAGCAACATCAATAAGCCCTATTAAATCATCCTGCCTAATAAAAGCTACTCCGTTTTTAAAATCGTAAATCTTATCTGTAACAACATCAGTTAAGACCTCTTCCCCGCTAACACTTATATAAAACCATCTTTTATTTTTCAATACCACAGCTATCCCAGAGTCAAAATTTTTAACCCTATCAAAGGTTGGCTGAATAACCCAGTCCCCTTTTCTATTTATAAAGCCAGCTTTTTTACCCTCTAAAGCAATAGCAAAATCTCCATGAAAACTTTTAGCTACTTTAAATTTTGGTTGAATATGCCATTCACCAGTTTTTGTAATATAACCAAATTTACCGTCTTTTTTGGCTAATGCTAAATCCTGAGCATTGATTGTAAAAAATCCTAAAACAACTAATAATAAAAATATATTTTTCATGCTTTTTTTTTATAAAATTTACGTTTCTTAACTCCAAAGAAAAAAAAAGTATCTTTTTATACTTCTTTAAAAGAACTAATCTTCTGAGTTAATTAAAAAATCTTTTACTTGATTTATAAAAGGATACATAATTAAATCTTCTTTAAACGGAGGTACAATAGCCCTAATTTCATCATACAACTTTTTAGTTGCACTTGAAACCTTATCAGAAAACCCAAGTAATTCAATTGCCTGAACAATTGTTATGATTTCAATTGATAATACTTCAAAAGTATTTTCAATTACTTTTTTAGTAATCAACGCTGAGTTAGTCCCCATGCTTACAATATCTTGATTATCGTTATTGTTTGGTATACTATGGATATACATAGGATTTGACAACATTTGATTTTCAGCAGTTGTAGAAGTAGCCGTAAATTGCGCTCCTTGCATCCCGAAATTTAAACCTAACCTCCCTAAATTCACAAAAGGAGTTAACTTATCATTCAATTTAGAATTTAACAAATAATTTAACTGTCTTTCCGCTAACATAGATAGCTTAGCAACAACCAACTTTAATTTATCCATCTCTAATGAAATATAATCCCCATGGAAATTCCCTCCGTGATACACATGTTTTTTCTCAACATTAATAATAGGGTTGTCATTTGCTGAATTAACCTCCTCAATTAATATTTTTGATACATTTTGTACAGTATCATATACTGGCCCCAATATTTGTGGAACACAACGTAAAGAATAATACTCTTGCACCTTTTCCTTAAATACTTTTTCCTCATTATTTCCAGAATACAAGTGTTCACCCCTATTCCTTACCAAAGTACTATCAGCTAAATGCTCACGCATTAATCGAGCAATTTCTACCTGCCCAACATGTTTTTTAGAAGTATTTAATTCTACTGATAAATGATCATCATAAGCTTCAACAATTTCATTTATCGCGGAAGAACATTTAATCGACCAATTCAGCAAGCGTTTTGTATAAATTGTGTTTACAATCCCAATACCCGTCATTACAGAAGTACCATTCATCAAACCAAGCCCTTCTCTTAGTTTAACTTTTATAGGTTCTAATCCTAATTCTTTAAACACATCTTCTGTTGCTTTACGCTCTCCTTTATAAAACACTTCTCCTTCACCAATCAATACTAGCGCTAAGTGAGCCAACTGAACTAAATCACCACTTGCACCTACTCCACCATGTTCATATATTAATGGACTAACATCTTGATTTAGCAACTCACGCATTAATTTCACTACAGAAGAATGGATTCCAGAACACCCTAACCCTAAGGTATTTAATCTTGCTAACATCGCTGCTTTAACATATTTTTTTGTTAGCGGATTACTTGTTCCTGAGGAATGACTTCGTATTAAATTATACTGTAATTGAATAGTATCTTTTTTATCAATCTTATATTGAGCCATTGGCCCAAAACCTGTATTTACGCCATATATGACTTTATTTTCAGAAAATTCTTTTAAAAATTCAAAACTATTTTCAACTCTCTCTAAGAATTTCGGGTCTAACTCTACTTTACTTTCCTTAAATACAATATTATAAAAGTCTTCTAAATCAAGATCTTCCTTTACTGTTACCATCATAGATAAATATTAAGCATTACTTTCTCAAGTTTTGAGAATAATTTGGTTAACTTTGAATGCAAATTTAAAATTTTTAACCA
>Ga0209291_1002269_pt1 | contig 15771 bp, 9 predicted proteins | sample GOMGulsemesocosm_FD_184633 | JGI IMG/M metagenome (GOLD analysis project Ga0209291, IMG submission 184633) | Methane-oxidizing microbial communities from mesocosms in the Gulf of Mexico - GOM9B Gulf of Mexico (SPAdes) (version 2) | ecosystem: Environmental > Aquatic > Marine > Cold seeps | place...
TTCAAATTGCATTTTTATTGTTTTCTTTGATTCTTAAAAAGTATTCCGCTAGATTTAAATTTTTGCTTGATAGGTATATAAATCATAATACCTTCCTTTAGCAGCAATCAGTTCGTCATGATTTCCACTTTCTGCAATATGACCTGCTTCAATTACTAAAATTTGATCCGCTTTTTTTATAGTACTCAACCTATGTGCAATTACTATTGTTGTTCTATTACGAGTTAATTCAGCTAAACTCTTTTGTATTAAGGCTTCACTTTCGGTATCCAAACTTGAAGTTGCTTCATCTAGAATGATAATCTTCGGATCAGCCAAAATTGCTCTTGCTATGGCAATACGTTGTCGTTGCCCTCCAGAAAGTTTGACTCCTCTTTCCCCAATCAAAGTATCCAACCCGCTATCAAAACGATCCGTAAACTCATTTACATAGGCCGCTGCTACCGCTTTTAGTAATTGATCTTCGGAAGCATTAGGACGAGGGAACATAATGTTTTCTCGAATAGTTCCTTCAAACAAAAACTCATCTTGCAATACAACTCCTAAATTACCTCGATAACTACTTAGGTTAACTTTACTTAAATCATGATTATCAATCGTAACTTTTCCTGATTTAGGATTTAAAAAAGTAGCTGACAGTCCTGCAATTGTTGATTTTCCAGAACCAGAACTTCCTACCAGTGCAGTTACCGAACCTTCTGGTGCATTAAAGCTAATATTATGCAACACCTCTTTTCCTTTATCATAAGAAAAAGACACATCGTCGAACACTAAATTCCCCTTAATATTCTTTAGTTGAATACTTCTGTTTTCATCATCTTCTTCTGCAGTCATATTCATTAATTCCTCAGTACGATCTAAACCAGCTAAAGCTTCAGTTAACTGACTCCCTATATTACTCATTTGTACTATTGGTGCAATCATAAAACCAAGAATCAGGGTAAAAAATAAAAAATCCCCAACTGTCATAGTTCCTTCCATCATGTAATAACCTCCCATTCCCATAATTCCTGTTGAGGCGATACCTAATAGAAATGTAGATGAACTCGTCATTAATGCTGTAGCCGTTAAACTCTTTTTTACATTTTGGAAAAGCTGATCAACACCTTTTTCAAAAACCTTATTTTCTTGTTCTTCTGCATTAAAAGCTTTTATAACTCTAACCCCTGCTAAAGTTTCTGTTAATCGTCCTTTTACCTCAGCATTAATTTTACCTCTAGTCCTGAATACTGGCCTGATGTATTTAAATGCTTTTAGCGCTATAAAACCAAATACTGAAATTGGCACGAATACAAATAGTGTCATCCAAGGATTTAATTTTATTAAAATGACCAAAGATATAATTGCCGTAAATGTTCCTCCGAACAATTGCACCAATCCTGTACCAATTAAATTACGCACCCCTTCAACATCACTCATTATTCGTGAAACTAAAGCTCCTGATTTAGTATTATCGAAAAAACTAATGGGTAATGACAATACTTTTTTCTGTACTTGTGCTCTCAATTCACTAATTAAAAACTGGGCTTGAACACTTAAAATTCGTGTCAATAAAAAAGAGGTTGTTGCCTGAACTAAAATAGCTACACCCACGATTAGCAATAACTCCTTTAACTGATCAAAATCCTTGTTTGGAATTACATCATCTAGCAACACTTTACTTTGCCATGGTAATACTAAGCTTGCCAATCGACTTAACACAATTAACACCAAACCTATAAACACCAAATTACGCCTAGGCCAAATAATTGTTTTAAAGGCTTTAGCCATGGTAACTTTTGGCTTTTTTTTTGATTTCACTTTTAGTACTCTCTTTATAATGTCGCATGTACTCTTTTATGTTTTTAATTTAGTAGCCATTAGTATTAGTTTTAAAACTTCCGTCATCAACACTTTTAATAAAATTGATTAGACCTTTAAAAAAAACTTGCTGATCGTCATATTGTGATAAGTGACTTCCGTTGGGACACAACAAGAAATCACCGTTTTCAACTTCTTCTGATATCCATTTCATATGATCAGGATCCATTGTGTCGTATGTTGCGCCAATGGTTAAGGCTGGAACTGTAATTTTATGTAATTCTTTTTTAACATCCCAATGTTTTAAGGTTGCATCACCTTTAATTCCAAACTCACTTGGCCCTTGCATAGTAACATAAACATCTGGATTTAAATGCTTAAAACTCCTATTTACTGGTTCGGGCCATTCATCCACCGGCATTCTAATAATATGCTCCGTATAATAATTATTCACTACCAATTCCATATACTTAGGATTGGAATAATCTTCTTTGTTTTCATAAATTAAAATTTCTTCCAAAACTTTTGGGTCCATTTTTGGAGCTAACACCTCATCAGAATATTTTTGATAATCGGGTATGGAAGCTACCATATTTGATATAATCAAACCTTTTAAGTTTTCTTGATATTTTAATGCATACTGCATCCCAAGAATTCCTCCCCACGATTGTCCGTATAAATAAAAGTTATCTTTATTTAATCCTAGTGCAATTCTTACTTGCTCCACTTCTTCTACAAATCGATCTAAATCCCATAGTGATAAATCTTTGGGTTGATCACTATAATAAGACCCCAATTGATCGTAGTAATAATACTCTATATTTTCCTGAGGAAAATAACCATCAAAACATTCGTAAATTTCATGGGTCATTCCAGGACCACCATGAAGCAGTAGTACTTTCATTGTTGGGTTATTCCCTACTCTTTTAGTCCAAACTTTGAATTCTCCTTTTGGAGTATTTATGGGTATCATTTTAATCCCGCCTAAAAACTGATCTTCTTTATTGGAATTATCCAAATAGTCGGTTGTTGTTTCTTGAACATACACCTCAGTAATCTCTTTTTTACATCCGAAACACGAAAATAGCAATACACTTAAAATTACAATATTATTCCTCATCATTTTAAAAATATTTAGTACTCTAATTTAACTAAATAAGCTGAACATCCTTTTTAAAACAACAAAAATCACTCTATTCGAGTGATTTTTGCTATAATATTATGTTAATATATTTTGTACTACTCCACTATAATTTTTCTGACTGCTTTATAGTCGCCATCAGTTACAGTTACTAAATACACCCCTGACTGAAGTGAGTTTAATTTAATTTCTTGAGAGAAATCAGTAATTCCTCCAAATATATTAGAGTACACTTTTCTCCCTCTAATATCATTTACACCTACTTCAATATCTTTACCTGAATTAGATTTCAATTGAATGGTAAATGTTCCTTTATTTGGAATTGGGTAAATTGAGAATTGTGCAAATTCAACATTCCCTATTCCTAAAGCTGGATCAATAATCATATCAACTTTAAGATTTGTTAATGTTCCACCATTTTGATCATCCAAATTCACTCTAAAACTATCTGTTCCAGCTACTCCTAAAGTAGTTGTATACGTTACTTTTCCAGTATTTAAATCATCTTGCGTAAATGTATCGGAAGCCCCTAAAGCAACTGCATTTAAATATACAGTTCCGTTTGCAGGAAGCTGCCCAGGAACTATTGTATACACAATATTAGTTAACACTCCAGTATTAGGACTTGTCGACTCTATATGACTATTCAAATACGTCCCTGAATCCAAAGGCGCTACAGTAAGTGTTGCAATATTAGTTCTTACTGGAGATAAAGCAATATTCTCAGTACAGATATCAAATCTGAAAGAATTTATAGTTACTGCCGTTGTGCTAAAATTAGACCCGCTAAAATACCATGTATTATTTGGAGAAGATCCGTTTATCACACTCAAGTCTCCCGAAGAGGCATACGTACCTACATTAGGATTTGCACATACAAAATCAGGAGCTGAATCATCAAACAACACATCTAAATCTCTGTCACTTACACCACATCCTCCATAATATAATGTAGAATAATATTGTCCTAAACCTCCAGGCCCATACACAGCAAAATATGATTGATTCATTCTATTTGAATCAACATTTGCATATACATTTACATCAATTACCGTTCCTGTCATACCTGAAACCACAATTGGATAATGAGTATAATCACTTGCACTTGTAGGTAATAGTTTTGGTGTATTATCTGTAAAACTAGCACATGTAGTATTGAAGTTATACCCTATTGCAAATTTTGAAGAATTCACATTGAAAAATATATGCCCATTTCCTTTAACCATTACCCTACAGTTATCAGAGATACCCACTGGCACAATAACATCTGCTGAACCATTATTCGGAACTCCCGTTGCTAGAATTGTTGGAAAAGTTAATCCACCATCTAACGACAATAATATATCAACGGTTGGAGTATTTACTATTCCACTATCAGTTCCTGCAACATCCCAAGTAACTGTCTCTGTATTTCCAGGTGACCATGTTATAGCTGTATTTTGAGAAGTAACTCTAAAAGGACCTGCTGTTGACGTTGTTGTTACAATCATATCATCGGTATCTGTTTGACCTCCTCTAAAATCATTATCTCTTACTGTTAACTCAAAATTCATTACCCTATTATTAATAGAAGATAATACCTCCCATTGTGTAGACCCTCCGTTTGAATTCACCAAATCTTTTAACATTGGTATATATCTTGACGGACTTGTTGTTCCTTCAACTGAGCGAACCAATGGGCCTGTAGTATTGGTTGCTACGGGTATACCAGCAGCCCCTAAATCATATTGTTCCCAAGTATAAATGTGAGTTGCAGTAGTTTCAACATCTGTAGATGATCCTGTAAGAATATATGGCGTAGAGATTGGTATAGTCCAATCTTGCCCGGCAATAGATATTGGCTCAGTATTTCCAGTTGGAGTATATGTACCACAAGTACTACTTGCTCCTGTAGAAATATTCGCCCATATCATCTGTATACTTTTCTGATGAAAATAAGCATCACTATTTAATTGTACATTTTGTGGAGAACAAATACCAGCATAGGCCATAATTGTAGATCCACTACCAACCTCATAAGCATTTGATGCAGTACCATTCCCTGAGCAATTTCCCTGATTCCCATTAAATGTATGCGGACCTCCATATTGGTGTCCCATTTCATGTGCTACATAATCAACATCATAAGCATCTCCAACTGGGTTAGCTGAACCTGTTATTCCTTTTGCTTTACTACTTGTACATGGAGAGTTAAACTGAGCTAATCCACCACCACCAGTACTAACTGTGTGCCCAATATCATAACTAGACAGACCTCCAGGTAATGTTGAATCTATTACTAACTGACTCTCATCAATTAAAGAATAAGCATCACTATTTGAGAAACTATCCGAAGTAATAAAAATTAAAAGATCATTGTTTGCAACTAGTTCCATTGTTAACGAAAAGTCTTTTTCATATATTCCTACTACCCTATTTACTGTAACTACCATAGCTGCTAAAACTGCAGCTTTCTTTTGTGTTAAAGTTCCCAAACCTAATCCAGCTGCTTGTATATGGAAATCAGAGTATTCAATAGTACTTGCCATTGCTAACCTAAACATACGCATTTGTCCGTCGTTAGCATTTTTTGCTGCCTCAACATCAAATTCAATATCTAAACTTTCTTCTGAAGTTTCCACTCCACATTCAAATGTATTTTCTAAAGCTGGTAAATCACGTTTTGCATACACTATATATATATTATCCGTTTTAGTATATGGATCAATATACTCAGTCCCTTGTTTTGTTGATAATGTCATTGAATGTAATCCTTGTGAAGTTACACTAAACCGAATTATTTCAGATGGATTATCTATACCTTGTCCTACATAAGTATTAATATTTGGGAATTTACCCTCAAGTGCCGGATGCATTATTGATGCTTCCATTACTCTAAAGCTACCAAGTACCCCATTTGAATTTGGAAAACTAATAATTGTATTAGATTTACCTGAAAACTCACCTCTTTTGGGCGAATTTTGTAACATTTGTTTTAAACCATTAAGATCCAACTTAAAGAAATTGGCTTTATTAGGTTGTGACTTTCTAAAAACCTGATTGTGATCTTTAGCTTTTTCTGATGATACTTTAGTCCATAACGATTCATTTCCTTGAGCTGTAACACTCATAGAAAACAAAAACAATGTCATAAACAAAAAGTTCAATTTGGAGTACTTTTTTTTCATAGGTGTTTTTTTAGATTAAGATGTGGAATGTAACACTTCCTATTTACCTATAAAAACAATGGGGTATTGAGTACAAAACATAGTTAATTACCTATCACACAATATCTTTAGCAATTTATTATTTTCATATTAATCATAAAAAGTCATTGTATAATTTATTCAAAAAAAAAAGCCATACAGATCTGTATGACTTTTTAACACTTTTATTTAAATTCTATATTACTATAACTTATTTTTAATCACTTCTTCTACAACCTCTGGATTTAACAAGGTAGATACATCACCTAAATTATCTAATTCGTTTGTCGCTATTTTACGTAAAATACGGCGCATAATTTTTCCACTTCGTGTTTTAGGCAACCCGGAAACAAACTGAATTTTATCGCACTTTGCAATTGGACCTATTTTATCAGAGATTAACTGGTTAATTTCAATTTTTAAAAACTCTGAAGGAGGTACGTCATTATATAATATTACATAAGCATATAACGCATTTCCTTTAATATCATGCGGAAAACCAACTATAGCACTTTCTACCACCTGTTCATGTTCATTAATTGCATTTTCTATAGGAGCAGTTCCTAAATTATGTCCAGAAACAATTACAACATCGTCTACTCTTCCAGTAATTCTATAATCCCCATCTTGATCACGTAAAGCTCCATCACCTGGGAAATACATGTTTTTGAACATCGAAAAATATACTTGCTTGTATCTTTCATGATCTCCATAAATAGTTCGAGCAATACTTGGCCAAGGAAATTTTATAGCCAACCTTCCTTTGGCAACTTGCTCATCAATTTCAATACCTTCAGTTCCCATTAATACAGGTTGAATTCCTGGTAATGGCAAAGTTGCAAAAGTTGGTTTGTCATTAGTAATTCCTGCTAGTGAAGACAACATAATCCCTCCTGTTTCCGTTTGCCACCACGTATCAACTATAGGACATTTTTTCTTCCCTACATGTTCATCATACCAATGCCATGCCTCTTCATTAATAGGCTCACCAACGGTACCTAAGGTTTTTAAATTTGACAAATCATATTGTTCTACTAAACTTACGGGATGCTTTTCCAACGCTCTAATCGCTGTTGGCGCTGTATAGAACTGATTTACTTTATGCTTTTCACATACTTCCCAAAAGCGTCCAAAATCAGGATAACTTGGCACTCCTTCAAACATTACCGTAGTTGCTCCGTTCAATAAAGGACCATATACAATATAACTATGACCAGTTATCCAGCCAATATCAGCTGTACACCAATACACATCATTTTCTTGATATTGAAATACATTTAAAAAAGAATACCCTGTGTACACCATATATCCACCACAAGTATGCACCATCCCCTTTGGTTTCCCTGTAGATCCTGATGTATATAATATGAACAACATATCTTCCGCATCCATTTCTACAGCTTCAAATACATCATTTACTTTTTCTAATTCTTCATGCCACCAAACCTGATTTTCATTTAATGTAACATCCAAATTACATCTATTTAAAACTATTGTTTTTTCTATTGAATTACAGTTTTCTAAAGCTTCGTCTGCAATAGTTTTTAACGAAGTTATTTTACTTCCTCTAAATCCTCCATCAGCAGTTAATAACACTTTACATTCTGCATCATTAATCCGTGCAGCCAAAGCTGTAGCCGAAAAACCAGCAAATACTACTGAATGTATCGCCCCAATTCTAGCACAGGCTAAAATAGCAATAGCTAATTCAGGCACCATTGGCATGTAAATACATACTCGATCACCTTTTACAACATTGTTAGCTTTTAGTACATTTGCGAACTGACATACTTTACTGTGCAATTCTCTATATGTGATGTGTTGTGCTATTTCTTTTGGATTATTAGGTTCAAAAAGAATTGCTGTTTTATCTCCCCTTTCTTTCAAATGCCTATCTAAACAGTTCTCCGTAATATTCAACTTTCCTCCTTCAAACCATTTTACCTCTGGTTTAGTAAAATCCCATTCTAATGTTTTATTCCATGACTTTTTCCAAACAAAACTATTTGCAACTTCATCCCAAAATTGTTCTGGTTGCTCAATACTTTTTTGGTACGTTTCTTTATAATCTTGAAGTGATTTTATTCTGAGGTGTTGCATGTTTTCCTTAAATTTGCTGTTAAATGTACAGTTAATTTTATTTTAAAAAAAAATCAAACTATATTTAAATTCTAGAGCCCTCCTCATTTTGAAAGGTAAACTTTTTATACTCTTGAATTAATGAATAAATTAAGATTATTCTTCAGTTCAAAAATTAAAGAAAACTATGATTAAAAAACTATTACTATTACTATTTATAACATTATTAAATACCTCATTTGCGCAAAAAAAATCTGACCCACTACCTGAACATATAACGCAAGCAAAAAAACTAAAATCTCAATATACTGATGATGATATCGTTGTACTCAATAGTACAGAAAAAGTAACATTTTATCGTAACAAAAAAGAGAATAAAGTTGTTGTCACACAAAAAAAACATGAAGAGTTAATGAATATTAGTTCTCGATCTGATATTCAAAAATATATCACTTATAATGGTGAGTCATCAATTAAAAAATTTGAAATATTTTACCGTAATAAGAAAGAAACATTATTCGAAATTCAGGATGAAGCTATTTCCGATGATGATATGTTTCATCATGATGCAAGAGTAAAACATACTCACTTAGATTTCCCTGTATAAGGCTACAAGTATTACGTTGAATCACTTAAAAAAACCAAAGATATCAAATACTTTACAAGTATTTATTTTACAGATCGTTATCAAACTCAAAAAAAAGAAGTTAAAATAATCGTTCCGAAATGGTTGAACATTGAATTTAAGGAAATCAATTTTGAAGGATATGACATACATAAAAATAATACATATGACGACAAGCTAAACACCTCAATAATAACATATACCATAAAAGATACTAAAGGAGAGTATGACGAAAAACGATCTCCTGGGCCAAGCTATTTGTATCCTCATATCTTAGTTTTAGCCAAATCATTTAAAAGTAATAACAAAAGTCACACCCTATTTAATGAGACTAAAGATTTGTATTCATGGTATAAGTCTTTAGTAAATAGCATGGATGAACACCCAATTGCTTTAAAAGAAAAGGTTAACGAACTAACTCAAAACGCTTCCACTGATGAAGAAAAAATAAAAAACATCTATTATTGGGTTCAAGATAACATTAAATATATCGCTTTCGAAGATGGTATTGCAGGTTTTAAACCTGATGAATCTCAAAATGTTTTCAAAAAGCGTTATGGTGATTGTAAAGGAATGGCTAACCTTACAAGACAAATGTTAAAACAAGCAGGATTTGATGCTCGACTAACATGGATAGGTACTAAACGAATTGCATACGATTACTCTACTCCTTCATTATCGGTAGACAACCATATGATATGTACACTTATAAAAGATGGGGAGAAAATATTTTTAGACGGTACCGAAAAATTTAACTCCTTTGGAGAATATGCAGAGAGAATACAAGGGAAGCAAGTACTTATTGAAAATGGAAACGACTATATACTTGAAAAAGTTCCCGTATTGCCATCAGTAAATAACCAAGAAACCTATAATTTTTCCGCTAAAATAAATGACAATGCATTAGTAGGAAATGTGTCCAGAACTTATAATGGAGAAAGTAGAGCCTCAATATTACATTACTTTAACTCTTTTAAAACTGATAATAAAGAAAAAGCATTAACTAGTTATTTAGATAATGATGATAAAAATCTATCTGTTTCAAATATTACAACATCAAATTTTGAAAATAGGGATACATTACTAACTATTGATTATGTTTTAAGTCAGCAAAATGCAGTATCCTCATTTGATAATGAAATATACATTGACCTAGACTATAAAAAAGAGTTTGGTAAATTTGAATTTAAAAACAGAAACACTGATTATTTATTTTCCCATAAAAAACATATTACATCTAATATTTCATTAGAAGTACCAAATGGGTATAGGCTATCAGAATTTCCAAAACCGGTCCAAGTAGACACAGATAATTACAAAATCGAAGTTCAATACTCCCAAAAAGGAAATATTATAACATACACAAAAACCTTTATACTTAAAAATGCTGTTTTAAAAACTAATGATTTTGAAGCTTGGAATGAAACCATTAAAGCATTAAGTACTTTATATAGTGAACAATTAATTTTAACCAAAGCATAAACATTCATGAATATCAAATCTTTACTTTTAATACTATTTCTATCCATTACATACCTTAATAGCGCACAGGTTACTAGCACTAAATACTTAGAAGAATCTAAAGAATTTTCTTGGGGAAATGACCCAGCTTTTAATGACGAAATTCCTGACAAATGGAAAAATGAATCCGCAGTTATCATTTACAAAAACATCAGTTATCATTTGGAAAAATTTGGTGGAATTTCAAGTGCGAAATTACATTACATAAAATCAACAAGAAAACGTGTAAAACTTTTAGATAAGGCTGCTATTGATAATTTTTCAGAACTTTCTTTTGAAAATCAATACAATCCTACAGAAAGGATGAATGCTTATATGAAAAAATCTAATACCATTTTAGGTATTAAAATAATTAAGTCTAACGGAAAAATCATTAACGTAAATGTTAGTGATGACGCAGTTGTAACTGAAGAAGTTACTAAAGTTGCTGTTCCAAATTTAGAAGTTGGAGATATTATTGATTATTACATTTATAAACTGGATCACGACGAAAGCGAATCAGTTAGCTATAAACCGGAAGAGCACACGCTAACAGAGAGCTACCCTGTAGTAGATTTCAAACTATATATAGAAGCTCGCGACCACTTTTTTATCAATTTTAATTCATATAATGGTTCCCCTGAAATAAAACAATTAGATTCTCCCAAAAAATCAATCAGACGTTATGAAATGTCAGCAAGTGATTTAGAGAAAAGTGATTTTCCAAACTGGTTTTACCCATTAGCAGAATTACCTTGTTATAAATTACAAGTTTATTTTGCTAGAAGTAACAGGTATGAAAAAATAACTTCTGGGTTTTTACCGGAAGAGCACACAATCATAAAAAAAGAAGTTACTGATGAAGACATCATAACTCATTATAAACGTACATTTAAACCTTATGGGAACTTAGGTCCTATTGAAAAATATTTTAAACAAACATCTGCTAAAAACTATCAGCAAAAGGCTACTAAAGCATACAATTTTATTCGTCATTATTATCTTACAAGACTTTTAGAAGCTGTTTATGGTAGTGAAGCAAAAATTTTAAACCCATATGAAGTGTATGGAAGCAATGGTTTATTTTTCCAGACTAGAGTTAATTTCATCAATTACTACATTGCATATTTAAAAGACAATAAAATTCCGTATGAAGTTATTTTAGGAAAAAATAGATATGATGGCGCAATTGAGGATTTACTACTTTCAAGAAACTTAGAAGCCGTTTTAAAAATTAAAACAAAAAAACCGCTTTACATATCTTTATTAAGTAAACATTCAAATATCGGATACATTCCCCCTACATTAGAAGGAATAAACGCATATGTGCTTACCTATAAAAAACATAAACTAGAAAGTATAAAAAAAGGTGAACTTCCGGTTTCTATAGCAGAAAACAACGAAAGCTTAACAAAAATGGATTTATCTTTTAATGATGATTTTACAACTATTAATGTTGTTAGAAACAATGCATATAAAGGGCATTCAAAAACTGATAAACAGGACGAAATACTCTTGGTACGAGATTATATTAATGCTGAACATAAAAAATATAAAACCAAGTCATACCTAGAATTAGTAAAAAATAAAAAACTTAAAGCTAAGCAAGAAAATGAACTTAATGCATTGTTTGAAAAATTAGAAACAAAACGAAAAGAGAAGCTTCTAAAAACAGCTCAATCTGAAACGGATTTAGAAAACTTAACCAATTTTTCTTTTAAAATTTTAGAAACAGGGAGAGAAAATTTCAATGATTATTTTGTTTATGAAGATGTTTTTACCGCTAAGAATAATTTCATGAAAAAAGCAGGGAAAAACTATATTTTTGAAGTGGGAAAATTAATCGGTGGACAGATTTCATTAAAAGATAAAACGAGAGATGCTAATGTTTATAGAGATTATGCACGTACTATTAAAAATGAAATAAACATCAATATTCCTGAAGGATACACGGTTAGTGGTTTAGACAAATTAAATATTAACATCACCAATGAAACTGGCGCATTTTTAAGTGTCGCTAATATCGAGGATGGAAAATTAACCATTGCTACACATAAAACTTATGCTCATAATTTTGAAGCTAAAGAAAACTGGCCAAAAATGGTTGCCTTTTTAGATGCTGCTTATCAATTTACACAAGAGAAAATATTATTTAAAAAAATATAACATCTTACATCATAAAAAAGGCGATAACTATGTTATCGCCTTTTTTACATTCAAAATAATAGTAACATTATTCATTACTCAACTTCTTTACAAAAGCTTCAAATTCTTCCGTAAACTTAACATACTTTTCTCCAGTTGCAGGACCATTAAATCCTGTATGAATTTTACGAACTGCACCTTTTTTATCAATAAGAATTGTAGTTGGGTATGATAGTATATGATTCAACATTGGTAGCTTTTCTGCTGCTAACTTTTTACTTGCAGACTTTGTTTGTGCTATTAAAATCGGGTATTCTATACCTATTCTATCCTTTAATCGGTTTAAGTTACTTGTCGCTTTTTCTAATGTTTTAGCATTTTCAAAAGCCAATGCTATCAGTTCTATATTTTCATTTCTATTGTCCTTATAAAATTGACTTAAATACTTGCTTTCATCCAAACAATTAGGGCACCAACTTCCCATAATTTGAATAATAACTGCTTTTCCTTTAAATCTTTCATCAGTTAAACTAACTTGTTTACCGTTTAGGTCAGGAAATGAAAACTCTATTTTATCATAACCCTCTTTTAAATAAGTTAACATATTAGGATCTGTTAATTCATAGGTGTCATTTCTCACTGCAATCCATGGCTCTTTATAATGGTTTCCAGAATAAAACATACCTGAAGTAATGCTATCGCCTTTAATAAAGCCATCAAACAAAAAGGCATGAGCACCATCAAAACAACTTAATTGTAACTTATTATTATCTACTACACCATCTAAAAAACGATAGTCACCTGTTTCAGTTAAAAATGTTCCTGTAATTTTATTGTCCTTACCATCTTTAAAAATCCCTTTTGCTTTATAACTATCTTCCGTATTCGGGCTAAAAGTTACTTCCCAAGCTCCTTCTACTGAGGTATGTGAACTTGAGGTAGTTGGATAATTGAAATGTACATCATAAAATGCAGTAAAAGGAACTTTTTTATTACTAGGTCCTTTTGAGTAATGGCCCTTCAAATTTCCTCTATCATCAATAGCTGCATTTACACTAGCATCAAAAACTGGCATCTTAATATATACTGAATCACCTTTTACATGAATATCATCAACTAATATTTTTTCAGATGCATTATAAATGGTTAGTTTTTTGGTTGAATCTACTTTAAACACAAAAGGAAGTTCCTTTTGATCTTTAATAGCTAATGAAGCTCTATACGTCCCCGATTTAAATTCTCTATCTACCATCCCCACTTCTTGCTTGTCTTTTTTACAAGAAAACAATGATACTAACAGTATTCCTAAAAGTATATTTTTCATTCTTATTTTTTTTTAAAACATTATTTAATTCTGAGTTTAAAACTACAAAAAAAGGCATCAATACATGATGCCTTTTTTTGTAGTTTTAAGTTTAATGCATTTATCCCAAATAAGCTAAAACATTTTTCTCTATACGAGACTCAATGTTACTCAAGTCAGCTTTCACAAATTGTTCTCCAGTAATTTGTTCGTATAGCTCGATATATCGTTCAGATATTTCGTTGATTTTCATCTCTGACATTTCAGGAATTTGTTGTCCTTCTTTTCCTTGAAACCCATTTTCGATCAACCATTGTCTTACAAATTCTTTTGACAATTGCTTTTGTGTTTCATTAGCATCTTGACGTGCTTGATATCCTTCAGTATAAAAATAACGAGAAGAATCTGGAGTATGAATTTCATCAATTAATACAATTTTACCATCTGTTGTTTTACCAAACTCATATTTAGTATCTACTAAAATCAACCCTCTTTTAGCTGCTATTTCAGTTCCTCTTTGAAATAAAGCCTGAGTAAAATTTTCTAAAACTTCGTAATCTTCTTTGGATACTATTCCGTTCGCTAAAATTGCTTCACGAGAAATATCTTCATCATGCTCACCATTTTCTGCTTTCGTAGAAGGCGTAATAATCGGCATTGGCAATTTATCATTCTCTCTTAACCCATCAGGTAAAGCTACTCCACAAAGCATTCTTTTCCCAAGTTTGTATTCTCTAGCCGCATGACCTGCTAAATATCCACGGATAACCATTTCAACTTTAAAAGGTTCGCATAAATACCCAACAGCAACATTGGGATCTGGTGTAGCAAGAATCCAGTTAGGAACAATATCCTTAGTCTCTTGCATCATTTTAGCTGCAATTTGATTTAAAATTTGTCCTTTATAAGGAATTTGCTTTGGCATAATAACATCGAATGCAGATAACCTGTCAGATGCAATCATTACTAATTTTTCGTTGTCAATGTTGTAAACTTCTCTAACCTTCCCTTTGTATACATTTTGTTGTTTAGGGAAATTAAAATTTGTGTCGTTAATCGTAGTGCTCATTGTTGTTGTGTTGTAATCGTAAGTTTTTATTCGTTTTCTATTTCCTTGTATGCGGCAATAACTTTTTTAACTAATCTGTGTCTTATAACATCTTTATCATCTAAATAAATAAAACCAATACCAGTAACTCCTTTTAGCACCAATAAAGCTTCTTTTAATCCAGATACTGTTCTCCTTGGCAAATCAATTTGACCTGGATCTCCTGTAATTATAAATCTAGCGTTTTTACCCATACGAGTTAAAAACATTTTCATTTGTGCCCTTGTAGTGTTTTGTGCTTCATCTAAAATTACAAAAGCATTATCTAAGGTTCTACCTCTCATAAATGCTAAAGGCGCAATTTGTATGATTCCTTTTTCAATATGTGACTCCAACTTTTCTGAAGGAATCATATCACGCAATGCATCATATAAAGGCTGCATGTACGGATCTAATTTATCTTTCATATCACCTGGTAAAAAACCTAAATTCTCTCCCGCTTCAACTGCTGGTCTGGTTAAAATGATACGCTTTACTTCTTTTGCCTTTAATGCTTTAACAGCTAAAGCAACTGCTGTATATGTTTTACCTGTTCCTGCTGGACCTACAGCAAATATCATATCATTTTTAGTTGATATTGTTACCAACTTTCGTTGATTTACTGACTGGGCTTTAATCATTTTACCACCAACTCCGTGTACTAAAACACCGTCACTACTTTTGGCTGTTTGTATGTCTTCTTGTCCATTTGAAGTTAGTACTCTTTCTATTATATTTTCATCAATTTTATTATACTTGGTAAAATGCATCACTAACATGCGCATGCGTTTATCAAATTCTTCTAAAATTTCTTCCCCACCAATGGCTTTAATCTTATTTCCTCTAGCTACAATTTTAAGCTTTGGAAAATATTTTTTTAAAGAATCAATATTGGTGTTTTGTTCT
>Ga0209291_1002271_pt1 | contig 15767 bp, 15 predicted proteins | sample GOMGulsemesocosm_FD_184633 | JGI IMG/M metagenome (GOLD analysis project Ga0209291, IMG submission 184633) | Methane-oxidizing microbial communities from mesocosms in the Gulf of Mexico - GOM9B Gulf of Mexico (SPAdes) (version 2) | ecosystem: Environmental > Aquatic > Marine > Cold seeps...
CAACAATAAGTTCTATTTTATCATTCATGCTGGTTACTCGCAGAAAAAGGCTTATTCGGCCTTGGCACCACGTGGCGCGTAAACGTAACCGATACTCTGATCGTGATCAGCGCCACGACGTAGAGCGGCAACTTTAACACCCGCTGGAACTTGAATATCAGATAAGTGAAGTACTTGACCTTCAACCACTTCAGAAAGATCAACACTTACTGATTCTGGAAGCTTGTCTGCTAGGCATAGAACTTCAACAACGTTTGCTTCAACAGCGAATTTAGCCGCTGCTTTAGCAACAACAGACTGTTCGAAGTTGATGAAAGAGATAGGCACCTTGATGCTGATCACGTTTGACTTCGTAATGCGCTGGAAATCAGCGTGTAGAAGAAGTGGCTTAGCAGGGTGGCGCTGTAAATCTTTGATGATTACTTTCTCTTCTTTACCGTCAATCATTAAAGTAATGATTGATGAAAAGAATGCATCATTGTTAGTTAGCTTAACAAAATCTTTGTTGATCAAAGATAGTGAAAGTGGCTTTTTGTTCTTGGCTCCACCGTATACAACGGCAGGTACAAGACCTTCGTTACGCAGGCGGCGGCTCGCACCTTTGCCCTGATCTTCACGAATAACTGCTTCGATTGTGAAATTGCTCATTTTATTACCTATTAATAATCCAGCGAAGCCGCGACCAGCAACGCTGTAGTTAAAGCTTAGCTTTTAATTAGAGCTAAGCTTGAATGACTTTTAACCGTATTGTTAAAAGCCGTTTTATTAGTGCGATATCACCATTAACGAAAGCGTTAATTAGCGAAACCATTAATTAGCGGAACATCGCACTAATAGATTCTTCATTTGATACTCGGCGAAGTGCTTCCGCTAGTAATGGCGCAACAGTAAGTTGGCGTACTTTAGGGCAAGCTGCCGCCTGTTCCGTTAAAGGAATAGTATCAGTGATAATTAGCTCATCAATGTCGGAGTCAGATATGTTGCTTATTGCAGCTCCGGATAGAACAGGATGGGTTGCATAGGCGTATACCTTGGCGGCGCCGTTTGCTTTTAAAGCCTGCGCAGCTTTACATAATGTGCCAGCTGTATCAGTCATGTCATCCACTAAGATGCAAGTACGACCTGATACATCGCCAATGATGTTCATCACTTGTGATTCATTCGCGCGCTCACGACGTTTGTCTATAATGGCAAGATCGCAATCCAGCTGTTTGGCTACTGCGCGTGCTCTAACGACACCACCGACATCCGGAGATACGACAATTAAATCATCGTATTTTTGTTCGATAATATCATCGAGTAGCACGGGTGAGCCGTAGACGTTATCAACAGGAATGCTAAAGAACCCCTGGATTTGGTCTGCGTGCAAATCCATTGTCATGACTCTGTCAACACCTACATTGGTGATCATGTCTGCAACAATTCTGGCGCTAATAGCGACACGTGCTGAACGTGGTCGTCTATCTTGGCGCGCGTACCCAAAATAAGGGATAACGGCAGTGATGCGAGTTGCAGAAGCTCTTCTTAGAGCATCGACCATGACAATTAATTCCATTAAATTGTCGTTGGTGGGTGCACAGGTAGACTGGATAATGAATACGTCTTTACCACGTACATTTTCCTGAATTTCAATGCTTACTTCACCATCACTAAAACGTGCGACGTGAGCTTTTCCCATCGGGATATCTAAACGTTCAACAACCTTAAGTGCTAACTCAGGGTTAGAATTTCCACTGAAAACCATTAACTGTGACATGGATGATACCTTTTAGATCGTCATTATAAGCATTAGTCGTATGGAGCCTATTATTCATTTGTTATTGAGCCTCGCGAATGAACGATCAAATGTTGATCATTGTTATTGTGCGAAATTCACTGAAATTGAAATAAATAATAGGCCAAAAATAGCGGCCGTATTTTGCGACAATATGCCTAGAAGGTCAAGAAATAAACGAGTTAACCTATAATTGATTTGCCGGTAATTGCGTGTCCCATTTGTAAATCGCTAAAAGAAAGCGAGTGTCATCTTTGCTGATGATGATTTTTGAGGGCAAGTAGTGCTCGCCAAACTTTTTGTATTTAGGGTATGAAATGTTCCATCCATCTTGGGTGAGAACCGTCAGCCTTTCATTTTTGAGAGTGGCTTTGCTTTGGCTTAGAGGAGAAGGCAAACCGAGTATCCAGTACTTTACATTTTCTACGGGTAAATCCCAGCCTAGGCGTTTGCGTAAAATAGTACTGGTGTTGTTGCCTGTGATAGGCGCTTCTTTTGCAATGTTAAGCGTGGCTGATTTATCGTTACCCGTCAGTTCTAGCCCCTGTTGCCCAAATGGACCGGAAAATTCTATTTTAAACTGATCTTTTTGCTGTCGCCATTGCATACTTGCGGTTTGGGTTTTATCTTTGATTTTGATCGCTATACGTGCGTTGTTTTGCCAGTTCTTGATCAGTTTGATTTGAGCTACGTGTTCTCCCCAGCTGAGTAGGTTTAGCTCAGCGGTGTTTTCAATGGGTTTGTTGGTGCTGCAACCGGCGATGATTAGGGTAGCAAAAAGAAGGGCAAAAGTACGTTTCATGATCATTTCTCTAATAGTGCGCGTGCTTGTTTGACGAACTTGTTATTTGGATGAGAGGTACTTATTTTTATAAATACCTGATTTGCTTTGTCATATTGATTGGCGCTAGTTAAGGCAGCTATTAAATGTGAGCCTACTTCAGGATCATCAAATAGAGAAAAGGCTCTGGTTAAGTAGCTAATAGCCTCATCGTATCGATTTAGTTTGAATAGAACCCAGCCCATTGAATCAATAGTAGCAGGGTCATTAGGGATTAACTTAAGTGCTTTTTCGATCAGGATTAACGCCTCATCGTAACGCTTGGTGTGCACCGTTAAGGTATAACCAAAAGCGTTGAGAACTGTCGGATTGTCGGGGGCGATGCTCAAGATGGTTTTAAAATCCTGCTCAGCAGCTTTAAAATCTAGCGGCTCCAAATACATGGCTCTTGCATAAAGTAAGTCGGTATTTTTGCTGTCAATTTGAATTTGTTTATCTAAGAGTTTAATTGCCTGTTCGGTCTGTTCAAATTTTTGCAGCCAATTGGCCAGCATTAATATATAGGTATTTGTCTCTTGCGGATGCTTGGCGATCAGTTGTTCAGTGATTAGCTCAACTTTTTCTTTGTCTTGTGCTTCTCTATGTAAGCTGACTGCACGTGTGTGTGCTTGAAGGAGATTGCTGCCCTGTTCTACTTTGAGGTAGTGCTCAATGGCCAGTTGAAAATTTTCGGTGCGCTCAGCGATGATGGCAAGATAGAAATAAGGTGCGCTATTTTGTGGAGTGTCTGCTAAAAAGCTTTCAAACATTGCCCGGCTTTCAGCGAGCTGATTGTAGTCCAGTGCCGTCAATGCTAAGTAGTTGTGTAGTGGTCTGTCATGGGGAGACTGGCTTATTAATTGTTTGATTTTTTCGATCGCGTCAGAATTTTTATTCATCGAGAATAAAATCTGTACATGCAGAGCATTGTACTGACGGTCTTTAGGATATTTGTCAATTAGAATTAATAGAGTATCTAGTGCGGGCACAAAGCGTCTTTGCTTCTTTAAAGTCTCTGCTTTGTGGTAGAGGGCATTGGGGTGATCAGGTGTCAGTTGCAGTGCAAGTTGAAAATTTGAAAGGGCTTTTTCAGGCTCGTTAAGTTGGCTATGTAATACTCCAAGTGTGGTTAGACGGTCACTTTCAATGTCTTCTTTGACTTTGGCGTTTGTTAATAGCTCTATATAGGTAGTGATCTCGCTTTTGTTCATGTTCTTTAGCTGAGAATTTAAAAGTAATAGTACTTTGTGCTGACCCAGGTCCAGTGCTTTGTTGAAATGAGGCACCGCCTCTTCAAACTGGCCTTGAGAAATAAGCAAATTGGCTAACAGTTGCCGTGGTTCGGGCTCTTCTGGTGCGCTATCAATCCAAAGAGTGACCGCTTTTGTCAATGCGTGCGTATCTCTTAAATGTTGGGCAATACGCACTGCCCTTTTAGCGATAGCTGGATCTTTAGTAAGCGCTGATTGCTTTAAGTATTTTTCAAGACTTAATTGATAGTCATTGGCATGTCCTGATATCTCAGCGACTAAGATGTCGTATAAGGTTTGAGGATGGAGCTTGTTTGGCTGATATTCTCCCTCAAAAGTGGCATCTGAAGACGAGTGCGATTGCGTGGCGCAACCAAAAAGGCTGAAAAAGCTAAGGATGAGTATAGCTGTACGTACTGTAATCACGTTTAGGTCGAGTCCTTGTGAGCGAAACGGTTAAGTGAACAAGAATATAAGAGGTAACATGGCTCTATTTTAAGCATAGCAGTTACACTCTTGATAATCGATCTGACAAGCGCTAACTGTTTAAGTTTACAAAAAAAACGACCAACATTAAGTCTTTATTTTAAATTGTATCTAAATAAAAAGAGTTGTAGGGGAAATTGTTTGTCAAAGTTGTTATTATGACGCGTTTTTTAACTATCATTTTTTGTCTGCCCCTTCGTTATTTTAAGGCGGTGGTATTTAGTTCACGGGATTAGATTCTTTTTATATGACCCTATTGGCGTTGGGTATCAACCACAAGACTGCTTCAGTGGAAGTGCGAGAGCGTTTGGCGATTGCACCGGCTATCATGGAAAATGCGTTAATCGCAGCATGTGAAAGTGCTGGGTTAAATGAGATAGCGATATTATCCACTTGTAACCGCACAGAAATTTACTGTTCTGCAAATACGGCTGATGCGCAGCAGGTATTAGCGTGGATAAGCCAGTATAAATCATTGAGCATCGCTGAAATTGAGCAGAGCATGTACTTGCACAGTGAATTGGACGCTGTGCAGCATATGATGAGAGTTGCCTGTGGGCTTGATTCACTGGTGCTGGGCGAACCACAAATTCTAGGTCAGCTTAAATCTAGCTTTGCGGTTTCACAAAAACTGAAGCTGATGAAGGGTGAATTAGGGCAATTGTTTCAGCAGACTTTTGCAGTTGCAAAGAAAGTGCGAACTGACACCGCGATCGGTGAGAATCCTGTTTCAGTCGCTTTTGCAGCTGTTAGCTTGGCGCAGCATATCTTTTCTGACTTAGGCGACAGTACCGCATTGTTGATTGGTGCAGGTGAGACGATTGAGCTGGTCGCGCGTCATTTAAGTAATGCCGGTGTGAAAAATATTATTGTCGCTAACCGTACGTTGGATAAAGCACAGCTGTTAGCGGCGAATTTTAACGGTGAAGCTATATTGTTGGGTGATGTTCCGGATATTTTGCACCGAGCTGATATTGTTATCGCATCGACAGCATCTCAGTTGCCTGTTTTGGGTAAGGGAGCCGTTGAGAGCGCGCTGCAAAAACGTAAGCATAAACCCATGTTTATGATAGATATCGCCGTACCGCGTGATATTGAAGTGCAGGTGAAAGGTCTTGAAGACGTTTATTTGTACACGGTTGATGATTTACAGCAAGTGATTCAAGAGAATCAACAGCAGCGTCAAGCGGCAGCACTTGAGGCTGAAAAAATTATCTTAGAAGGTGTTGATAATTACTTGCTCGAGCGGCGCTCAAGAGATGTCGTCAGTACATTAACGTCATTGCGTACCCAGACAGAGTTGTTACGTGATAGAGAAGTAGAGTACGCATTAAAGAATTTAGCGAAAGGCGAGGATGCTGAGCAAGTAGTCATAGAACTTGCGAGACGCCTTAGTAATAAAGTACTGCACCATCCGAGTATTCAGCTGCGTAAAGCAAGTGCACAAGGGCGCACTGATTTACCTGAACTCGTTGAAGAAATATTTCAATTAAAGTCGGATACACCGTAATTTTTAAAAAAGATTTTTACTGATCTCAGCGTAGAGATGAGTGGTAGGTTTGAGGAAAGTAGGATGAAAGAATCCGTAAGGTTAAAGCTAGAAAAGCTCGCAGAAAGGTATGAAGAGCTCGCGGTATTGATGAGCTCTCCTGATGTGATATCAAATCAAGATAAGTTTCGCTCGCACTCTAAAGAGTATGCTGAAATAGAGCCAATAGTGTTGGCTTTTGAAGAATTTGGTAGCGCAGAAGCAGATTTTGAAGAAGCCAAGCTAATGGCGGAAGACGACGACCCTGATATGCGTGAGATGGCCGCGGATGAGTATCGTAGCGCTAAAAGTAGGATTGAAGCATTGGAGGCACAGTTGCAAGTGCTATTGTTGCCAAAAGATCCTAATGATGGTCGTAACGTATTCGTAGAAGTACGTGCGGGAACGGGCGGCGATGAGGCGGCTATTTTTGCTGGTGATTTGTTTAGAATGTACTCTAAATATGTTGATGCTATGGGTTGGCGCATTGAGATTATCAGTACTAATGATGGTGAGCACGGTGGTTATAAAGAGCTGATCTCTCGTATCGTTGGAACGGATGTATACTCGCATCTCAAATTTGAATCCGGTGTGCATCGTGTACAGCGAGTACCAGAGACAGAATCTCAAGGTCGAGTGCATACCTCTGCTTGTACTGTCGCTATTATGCCTGAGATGGATGAAGTTGATGAGGTGCAAATCAACAAAGCAGATTTACGTGTGGATACCTATCGTGCTTCCGGTGCTGGTGGTCAGCACGTTAACAAAACGGATTCGGCCATTCGTATTACTCATATCCCAACGGGGGTAGTCGTAGAGTGTCAAGAAGAGCGTTCTCAGCATAAAAACCGTGCCAAAGCGATGTCTTTACTGGCATCAAGATTACAGTCGGCTGAAGATGAAAAGCAAGCAGCTGAACAGGCAGATACACGTAAATCTCTGGTGGGAAGCGGTGATCGATCTGAGCGTATTCGTACTTACAACTATCCGCAAGGGCGTGTTTCTGACCACCGCATAAATTTAACTTTATACAAGTTAGGTGAAGTGATGGAAGGTGCGCTTGGTCAAGTGATTGGTCCCTTGCAAATAGAGCGTCAAACAGAATTACTCGGTGAATTGGGCGATTAATTTATTGCTTTTTAGCGGTATCAAAGATCAAAAATTTATAAGTACAGAGGTGGGTAGTGGCTGATATAAGCATTGCAGATGCGCTAGCGCAAAGCCGGATGCTAGAAGGCCTTAGTGATACAGCCGCTCTAGATGTGCAGTTGTTGCTCGCTGATGTGTTGGAAAGAAATACTAGTTATTTGTATACTTGGCCTGAAAAGTTACTAACGCAACAACAAGTTCTAGTGTTTGATGAGTTACTACAAAGGCGTATCAGTGGTGAGCCTATTGCCTACTTGTTGGGGTATCAGGACTTTTGGAGTTTGCGTTTAAAAGTTTCTAAAGATACTTTGATTCCTCGCCCCGATACTGAGCTATTAGTTGAGCAAGCGTTATCTTTATTGGCTGATGGTGATTATAGAGTTGCTGATTTAGGCACTGGTACAGGTGCGATAGCGCTTTCACTTGCCAATGAGCGGCCTTCATGGCAGGTGATTGCCAGCGATTTTTTACCAGCAGCAGCAGCGCTTGCTAAAGCAAACCGAGATCATTTAAAACTTACCAATGTTGAAGTATTCACAGGCAGTTGGCTTGAGCCGCTTGTGGGTAAGTTTGACTTGATTGTGTCCAATCCTCCTTATATAGACGCTAATGATGAGCACTTGGCGCGCGGTGATGTGCGTTTTGAGCCTTTAACAGCGCTAGTGGCGACGCAAAGTGGCCTTAAGGATTTAAGAGATATTATCGAGGGCGCGCGAGATTATTTGGTGGCCAGTGGTTGGTTGTTGCTCGAACATGGTTTTGAGCAGGGAGAGGATGTGCGTCGCCTGTTTGAAAGCAGTGGTTATCAAGCAGCGCGGACCCTGCAAGATTTTGGTAAAAACGATCGAGTGACTTTGGCACAATGGGTTTTATAGCAAGGTATAAAGATGGAAATGTTATCTGATCAACAGCTTATGCGATATTCTAGACAGATCATGCTTGGGGATATTGATATTGCGGGGCAAGAGAAATTACTGGGCAGTAAAGTACTGATCGTCGGTTTGGGTGGTTTGGGGAGTCCTGTTGCCTTGTACTTAGCGGCAGCAGGTGTCGGTGAGCTAGTGCTGCTTGATGATGACGAAGTGGATTTGTCTAATTTACAGCGCCAAGTTATTCATGATGAGGCAAGTATCGGCCAGTCTAAAGTGGCTTCTGCTGCGAGGCGTATTCAGGGAATTAATGTTGATGTTAAAGTGCAGCAGATCGCGCAACGACTCGCTAAGGAAGCGCTGGAGCAACAAGTAGCAGCTGTCGATTTAGTGGTTGATTGTACGGATAATTTCGCCAGTCGCTACCTTATAAACGAACTGTGTGTGAAGAGGTTTAAGCCTTTAGTGAGTGGAGCAGCAATTCGCATGGAAGGCCAGTTGCTGACTGTTGATCCGCGTATCGAAGGCGCACCTTGTTATCAGTGTCTTTATCCGCATCAGGAAAAAGTGGAAGAGCTGTCTTGTTCGCAATCGGGGGTATTGGCGCCGTTAGTGGGGGTCATAGGTTCTATGCAGGCCTTGGAGGTGCTTAAGGTGCTGGCTGGGGTGGGTGATACGCTGGTGGGTCGCTTAATGATATTTGATGCTAAAAGTATGCAGTGGCAATCGCTAAAACTTAAAGCAGATAGCAATTGCCCTGTGTGTTCCGGGAGTCTGTAGGGTTTAAATCTACTTTTCTTTGCAGAGAATAGTCAGACTCGAGAGAAAGCTAGCTCTCTACATTTATATATAAATCTGTTACCACATCTTCTAGTGTTCTATTTTCAGCGCTGATGACGCCTAGGTCGTTAAGTGCTGAGCCTACCGCGTAAGTGCCTTGTGATACTGCTCCAGAATAACATTGCGTCATGTTGAAAACGGGCATGTTTGTCTGTTGCGCCTTTTTAAGTGCGCTCATCAGAGCGTTGTTTTGATCGGGTGGGTTACCTGCCCCAAAGCTCAGCATCACAACAGCTTTTGATGCGTTTTGATCAAATGCGGCTTCGATTTGAGTGTTGCTTATGCCTGGGTAAAGATAAAGTACAGCGACGTTTTTAGCGGTAAAATCGGTAAGCTTGAAGGTCTGTGTTGTTAGAGTGTTTTCTGGCTGTAGTGGTTTTGATTGATCTGCAAACTCTAGGTTTATAGCTGCGCGCGCCAATAGAGGAGTATTTAAGCTATCAAATGCTGCTAGAGCGCTTGTGTGTATTTTCTTAGCGCTATTGCCGGCTAGCAACTTGCCTGCAAAGCTTAAGGCGACTTGCGATAATTGCTTGCTGCGGGCAAATAAAGCGGCTTCGGTTAAATTGCTAGCGCCGTCGCTGCGTGGTTCGCACAGTGGAATTTGCGAGCCGGTCACGATAACGGGTTTAATGTTAGTGCCTAGCATATGGTGTAACGCTGCAGCTGTGTAAGCCATAGTATCAGTGCCGTGCAAAACAATGAATCCCGCATAATCGGCATAGTTGTCGCTTACGCATTGGGCTATTTTTAGCCAGTCGTTGGGTTGCGCGTTTGAGCTGTCAATCAAATGATCGAATTCATGTACTTGATATGGACTGAGTTGCTCAATAGCTTGGTTCGATAGGTTTGATTCAATCAGCGCTTGAATGCCTTCGCTAGCCTGGTAGCCCGCACTGCTCGGTTGCATGCCTATCGTGCCGCCAGTGTAAATTATCAATAGTGGTTGCTGCATTTATCTGTCCCTTGTCTTTTAATTTGCGCCAGTTAGTTCTCGTCCAGAAACTAGGCTGTAGTGAGAGCGACTCCTGGTTCAAGGTGAGTGCTGCTAGATAAAGGCGCTAACGTGCTCTAAATAGCTATATTCAGTGGTGTACAAGTTAGCCCAGTGAGGCGTTCGCAGTAGGCATCTGTTTCTAGATGGAAACTAGTTAGTATTGGCTTGTTTTTCATCGGGTACAATAGCGAATAGTCGTGAAGATTTTATTTGGTTGTCAGATATCTGCAGGGTTTCTATATGGTAATTATTAACTTTTAGGCAAATGTTTGCATCCGGAATTGCTTCAAGAGTCTCTGTGATTAAGCCGTTAAGCGTCTTGGGGCCGTTGGTCGGAAGTGTCCAGTTCAGTGCTTTATTGATGTCTCTTATAAAAGCAGTGCCTTCAATAATATAGCTGTTGTCTTCCTGTCGATGTATTTCGTTGCTTTCATCTTTTTGCACGCTTGATAACTCGCCCACTATTTCTTCAAGAATGTCTGAAAGTGTCGCAATGCCTTGAATGTCTCCGTATTCGTCAACCACTAAGCCGAGGCGATGGTTCTCTTTCTGGAAGTTGAATAGTTGCACTTGTAAAGGGGTGCTTTCAGGGATGAAATAAGGTTCGCGGATAACTTGTACTAAAGTGGTTTTTGTTAAGTTGTTTTGGCGAATGAGCTTGGTTAAATTACGCAAGTGCAAGATGCCAATGGCTTTGTTAATGTCAGTGTTATAAACGGGTAGCAAAGTGTGTTCAGAGGTGGTGATCGTCTCTAAAATTTGTTCAAAGTCTAAATCTAAATCGATCCCGAGTATCTCATTGCGAGGGATCATGATGTCTTCGACGGTCACTTCATTGAGTTCTAGTACGCCAAGCAGCATGGATTGCTTGCCTTTTGGTAGCATGGAGCCAGATTCGTTGACAATTGTTCGCAGCTCTTCTGTGCTTAAATCGTGCTCGCCTTGGTTTGATGTTGAAAAGCCTGCTAAGCGAAGTATGCCATTGGTGATCTTGTTGAGCACAAAAACGAGCGGATAGAGTACTTTGAGCATTGGTGTCAGTAAATAAGCTGCAGGGAAAGCTATTTTCTCTGGGTTAAATGCGGCCATTGTTTTAGGGGTGACTTCCGCAAAGATGAGTATCACAATGGTCAGTGCTGCTGTCGCTATTACGATGCCCGCATCGCCCCAGAGCCTGACGGCAACAACCGTGGCTATTGCAGAGGCAAGTATGTTGACAAAATTGTTGCCAATTAATATGACGCCAATGAGCCGGTCTGGAGTCTGTAATAACTTGTCGGCTTTAATAGCTGCGCGATGCTTTTTCTTAACCAAGTTGCGCAAGCGGTAGCGATTTAGTGACATCATGCCTGTTTCTGAGCTTGAGAAAAAAGCCGAGCATAATATCAAGAAGCAGAGAATGCCCAAAAGTAGGCTTATCGACGCGTCTTCCAAGGTGGTGGATCCTATGTAGTTTAATTGAGCGTATTGTCGGGTGCGAGCGCGCTGCTGTCAATACTAAAACGTCATCGCGCTTTCGCTACTTGAAAGTGGTTGGTGAAGTGGGGGGTGGCATTTGTAGAGTAGGCTATATTAATAATTCTAATACTAGCTTGGATCCAAAAAATCCGAGCATTAGTGATAGGAAGCCTCCTATTGTCCAGCGAATAGCTTTGCTGCCGCGCCATCCCCAGAAAATGCGACCAAATAACAAAATACCGAATATAACCCAAGAGACGCAAGAGAATAGGCTTTTATGGGCCAAATGTTGGCTGAAAATGTTGTCGACATAGATGAAGCCGGTAATAAGTGAGGCGGTTAGTAAGCAAAATCCTGTCCAGAGCATCTCAAACAAAAGTCGCTCCATTGTTTGCAGTGGAGGGAGAGAGTCGAGTAGGAGGCCGGCAATATTGCGCTTAAGCGCTTTGTTTTGTAGGTGCAGTAAAACGGCCTGAAAAGTGGCTAATGTGAAAATGCTGTAGGCGAGTATGGAGAGTAAAATATGGCTAATTAGGCCGCTTTCATAAGGTCTGGGTTCTGGTTTGGATAAAAAGGTATCGAATAAAATGAGCAGGGCAGCCATCGGAAAGACGGCAATAAATAAGTTTTCTACTCTTTGTCGTAAGCTACTAATAATAAGAACGAGCGCTACTAACCAGCTGACGAGCGAGCCTGTGGTGAAAAAACTGAGATTAATGCCTTGCTCTAAATGTAGTGAGTGCTGCAGCAAAAAAGTGTGCGTAATAATGGCGAGTGCACCGAGGAATTTAGATAACGGAAGTTTCCTAAGTACATAGCCCGTTGGCTTTTTTGATAGTTGTATATATTGAATGCCTGCCGAAAAAAGATAGAAAAGGGTGGCTGCTAAAACTAAAACACTAAACATTGTGCATCTCCTTGTGGGACGCTAGTTTGACATAAAAAATAATTCGATCATATATTTTCGCTCCCATTAATCGGCGATTTACGGCTAAAATAATGATTAATGAAAGACAGAGCTAAGCTTTGCGCAAATCGGGAGTGAATTCGTCTGTTTGGTTACGGGATTTAAGAGCGAAAAAACAAAAAAATAGCTTAGTTAAAGCGTATTTGCTGTAGGTTATTGTAATAAGTTTGAGTTACAATATTGTGTATTACTAGCAATCAAATGATTAACGGGCCTTCATTTTAGTCAATGTCTGTTTTTCTAATTGGTTGTGTCCAATTTAGAGGTAGTCATGTTTGAGAATTTATCGGAACGCTTAACAGGTACGCTTAAAGCGGTCACAGGCCAAGCAAAGCTTACAGAAGACAATATAAAAGGCACTTTGCGTGAAGTGCGTATGGCATTACTAGAGGCTGATGTTGCACTTCCGGTAGTGAAAGATTTTGTTAATGGTGTTAAAGAGCGTGCTATAGGGCAAGAAGTATCAGCCAGCTTAAAGCCTGGTCAAGTTTTCGTTAAGATAGTTAACGAAGAATTGGTGCGGATTATGGGTGAGGAAAATTCAAGCCTTAATCTTGCGGCAACACCGCCTGCCGTTGTTTTGATGGCGGGTTTGCAAGGTGCTGGTAAAACCACCACTGTTGCTAAACTCTCGAAAATATTAAAAGAGCGCGAAAAGAAAAAAGTATTGGTCGTCTCTGCCGATGTGTATCGTCCTGCAGCTATTAAGCAGCTTGAAACACTGGCAAGTGAAGTTGGGGTTAGTTTTTTTGACTCTAATGAACAGCAAAAGCCTTTGGATATCGTCAATAGTGCATTAGAGCATGCAAAACTACAGCATTTTGATGTGTTGTTAGTCGATACGGCAGGTCGCTTAGCGGTTGATAGCGATATGATGGCAGAGATCAAAGATCTACACGCTGCTATAAAGCCAGTAGAAACATTATTTGTTGTCGATGCAATGACGGGGCAAGATGCTGCTAATACGGCAAAAGCTTTTGGCGAAGTGCTTCCTTTAACGGGTGTTGTATTGACCAAAGCTGATGGTGATGCTCGTGGTGGAGCGGCGTTATCAGTGAGACAAATTACCGGTAAGCCAATCAAGTTTATCGGTACGGGTGAAAAAATTGAGGCGTTAGAGCCGTTTCACCCAGATCGACTAGCATCGCGTATCTTAGGTATGGGTGATGTGCTCTCGCTAATTGAAGATGCTGAGCGCAAAATAGACAAGAAAAAAGCTGAGAAGTTTGCCACTAAGATGACTAAAGGTAAGCGTTTTACCTTGGAAGATTTCAGTGAGCAAATTCAGCAAATGGACAATATGGGCGGTATGATGTCCATGATGGATAAACTGCCAGGTATGGGGCAGATGGTACAAGCAGCACAAGCAGCGCAAGCTGAAAAAGGTATGGGTAAGTTGGTTGTCATTATCAATTCAATGACCGTGAAAGAGCGTAGAAACCCAGATATTATCAGCGGCTCTCGCAAGAAACGTATTGCCATGGGCTCAGGTACACAAATACAAGATATTAACCGTCTACTCAAGCAGCATAAACAAATGGCCAAGATGATGAAAAAAGTCTCTGGTAAAGGCGGTATGACTAAGATGATGCGCGGCATGAAAGGTATGATGCCTCCCGGAATGGGCGGTGGTGGCTTTCCAGGCATGCGTTAATAGCAATATCTATACTGTTATATGAGAGCCAAGTGTTGTTAGAGATAGCGGCACTTGGCTCTTTTGATTTAAGGTTAAAAGAAACTCTATAAAGCTTCACATTGATCAGTAAGTGGCGTAGAATCTGGCCTCGGAAAATTTTCCTCGTCAGTACAGTATTGTGTTGATTTGGGACCGTACTACTTTTGTGAGGGACTCATGTCTGAGCATAAAGTAGGAAAACTAACGTTGGGTAATATTAACGCCCACGCAATATATAAAGGATCACTTATGGTCACTATTCGTCTATCTCGTGGCGGCGCTAAAAAGCGTCCATTTTATCACATCACTGTTGCTGACTCGCGTAATTCTCGCGATGGTCGCTTTATTGAGCGTCTAGGTTTCTTTAACCCTATCGCCCAGGGTCAGGAAGAGCGTTTACGTATTAGCTTGGATCGTGTTGAATATTGGATGGGCAAAGGCGCTCAGCCATCAGAGCGTGTTGCTCAACTGATCAAAGACGCGAACAAAGCAGCTTAATTTGCTGCCCTTAAAGGTTTTTTATGAAAGTTTATAAAACAGAAGATTTGACCGTAGTAGGACAAATCACATCAGTTTACGGTGTTAAAGGATGGCTTAAAATCTATTCTCACACTGATCCGATGGACAGTATTCTTAGCTATAAGCCTTGGTTAATCCAGCGAAATGGTCAATGGGTTGCTGTCAATGTAGAAACTTCAAGAAAACACGGTAAGGGTTTAGTTGCCAAATTGGAGAAAGTAGATGATCGTGATGTTGCGCGTCAGTACTGTGGTATTGATATAGCAATAGAGCGCTCACAATTACCGGCACTTGATGCGGGTGAATACTACTGGAGTCAATTGGAGCAATTAACTGTTCATACTTTGGCTGGCGAAGTGCTAGGCAAGGTAAGCCATTTGATAGAGACAGGATCTAATGATGTGTTAGTTGTTAAAGGTGATAGTAATAGCATCGATGACAAAGAGCGTATGATTCCCTATCTTCCCGATCAAGTGGTAAAAGAAATTAACTTAGATACAGGTACTATGCGGGTCGATTGGGACCCTGAGTTTTAGGCTGTGTGGTTTGCTGTAGTGTCGTTATTTCCTGAAATGTTTGAAGCGATTAGTCGCTTTGGTGTCACAGGAAGAGCGCTTAAGCGTGGTTTAGTACAGATCGACTGTTTTAATCCTAGAGATTTTACCAGTGATAAGCATCGCACTGTCGATGATCGCCCCTTTGGCGGTGGTCCTGGCATGTTGATGAAAGTACAGCCATTAAAAGATGCGATACAAAAAGCTAAAGAGTCAGCGCCTGGTGAGGCGAAAGTTGTTTATCTCTCACCACAAGGGCGAAGATTGAATCATGAGCTAGTAACAGAGCTTGGATCGTACAAAAATTTAATATTGGTTGCAGGGCGCTATGAAGGTATTGATGAGCGCTTGATTGAATCGGACATCGATATGGAAATCTCTCTTGGAGATTTTGTATTAAGTGGTGGTGAATTGCCAACCATGACGGTGATCGATGCGGTTTCTAGATTGATCCCAGGAGTATTGGGGCATGTAGATTCAGCGCTAGAAGATTCCTTTGCGCAAGGTCTTTTAGACTGCCCGCATTATACGCGACCAGAAGTTTTCGACGATCGTAAAGTACCTGAAGTGTTGCTGTCAGGAGATCATGCAAAAATCAAGCGCTGGCGCTTGAAGCAGCAGTTGGGGCGAACCTATGAAAGGCGACCTGATTTGCTCGAAGCATTAGATCTAAACACACAACAGCAACAGTTATTAGAAGAATATATCTGCGAGACTGAGAAGTCAGGCAGTTAACATTAGGAGCTACGCATGAGCGGTAAGAACTCTATCATTCAGCAAATTGAAGCTGAACAAATGACTAAAGAAATCCCTGATTTTGGTCCAGGGGATACAGTAATCGTTAAAGTACGTGTTGTTGAGGGAACTCGCAGCCGTCTACA
>Ga0209291_1002273_pt1 | contig 15759 bp, 15 predicted proteins | sample GOMGulsemesocosm_FD_184633 | JGI IMG/M metagenome (GOLD analysis project Ga0209291, IMG submission 184633) | Methane-oxidizing microbial communities from mesocosms in the Gulf of Mexico - GOM9B Gulf of Mexico (SPAdes) (version 2) | ecosystem: Environmental > Aquatic > Marine > Cold seeps...
TTATTTAGCCGCTAAATAATCGGTTAATGACATGCCTACCATTTGTAGAACTATAAAAGACCTCCTGTAAGGAGGTCTTTTATTTACAGTTTCAATACAAATAAACCAAATACTATATTAAGACTTAGGATTTAGCGCTTCTATAACACCGCTAGAATCACCGCCGAAATTCTGAACCCCCAAGTAACCACTGAGCCATCTTCTTTTATTGCCGCAAAAGCCCAATCATTAGAGAAAATAGATTTCACATTAGTTAACTCTACATTAGACAATCATTGAGGAAGTGATGAGTAATACCATAATCGCGCCCTTTATTCAGTTCGATTACAGTAAACTAACAATGAAATAAGCTTACGCTTGCCTTTCAATATTCTGAAAATGTGAAATACCTTGCCATTATAAAAATTGAAATGTGATTTATATAGATTTAGATAAATAGCTAAAAATATCAACACTGCTACGTAAACCCTTGTAGTGTAAAACTTTATATTTCACTTAGTTATAATTTAACACGAATTAAATTTCTAATTTTTATGTCTACGGCTTATATAAGTGAAGAGGTATTTCACGCTGTTAGGTACTACTGAAGTGACACAAATCACAAACCAACGGAAAGGAATCTCTATTTTAGTGAATTAGAAGTAATACACAAACACATCCAATAATAGGTACTACCATATGAATACATGACGATATAAACGTCACTAATTTGTATCATAAAAAAGGGAATTTAATGATGAGAAAATTTGAAGTCGGAACTCTGTTACTGACCTTACCACTCTTCTGTTTTGATGCCTTAGCTAACTCAGCCAATAAGCTTGATGTTGCAGGAGAAATAAACACCCAAGTTATTGACTCAGTAAGCTTTAAGACATTATCTAATCGTGAAATTTTTACTGCCCGAAACGGATATAAATTTTCAGACATTACAGTCGAGATTATTACCGACACTACAATTCATCCGACTCCATTTTTGCGTATTAACAACTCAACGCCGCGTAGTTTAACGCAATTAGCTGTGCTTATTAATGATACGCCTAGATCCATTTCACAAACTATTTTACCGTTTCATTCGATCGATGTTGCACTCGACGAACTAAGCCAAACTGATGTAGTGGTTTTTCTAGACCCTGTGACTTTGTATCAACCAAATGTGTCTAGATATACGGATGATGCTACCGATGAAGATATTTACAGCTATACCTTGATGCAAACGGGTTTAAGAACAATTTACAGTAAAAAACAAACTAAACACGATTATTTTGGTTACTTCAAATACATCCGTGGTGAGGCACCTGAATCCGCTTATGATAAATGGCGTAGAGTCGTGACAACCGAGGAACAATTAGAATATAGGGTTAACCAATCAGGGTCCGCTGGGGTTGCGAGTAATACCTGGCTATCAATCAACTGGCCTTTACCTAGGTTTAATGCCGATAGAAGTCAAATTGGCGTATACCGTATTCTTTCTCACGAGCGCGCACACTCCAATGGTTTTAGTCATAGCAGTGGTATGGCTTATGGCTGGGATGACTATGTACAGAACTATGTGATTGACTTAAGAGCCAATAACGAAATAGTTAATGATGTTATGCCACTCGAAGATGCCAAAGTGTATTGGTATTATAATGAGGGGAAATTTAAAGCTTACTCACATGACATTATCTACACCCTTGAAAATATTGATCTAATTTATACAAATAGCATAGTAAGAAGTGCCACAATAAATAATGACGAAATTAATATAGATTTGCTGCCACACATCGATTTTAATAAAAAAGTACTGCTCAGTGCGGATATACAGGATGAGGACCAGTTGATTAGCTATATTTTACCTACTGGTTTAACTAACTTAGCATTGCACAAGCCAGTAACCGCTTCATCTCAAGCTGAAACTAACAGACCCGCCAGCTATTTAACCGACGGTAAGATGTCAGAACATACGGCAACAAGTAAGGGGCGAGATCAATGGCTAGAAGTCGATTTAGAAACCGCCACCAATATCGGGTCTGTTGTTCTATATAATAGATCATATAAAAGTAGCAGGGCGAAGGGCGTTACTTTATCATTACTCGATGAAAATAAAATAGAAGTGTGGAAATCATTACCGTTAGTAAACCAATCCCAATGGGTGTTTAATTCCACGATTAGTGGTTTCAATGGCAATGATGTTAGATATATAAAAATAAATAATACTAACAAGCATTTAACTTTTATGGAGTTAGCGGTTTATAAAGAAGACACCCTGCCAGGCACACTTCCTGAACAGCCTCCTTTACCAGCGGCACCTATCAATGTAGCATTGAATACAACCGTTACAGCTTCATCTATTTATAGTAAAGGCAGGCCAACCAGTAACTTAGTCGATGGTAAAACGAATACGATGGCAGTCACTCAAAATCAAGGTCTGCAATGGCTCGAAATTGATTTAGAAACAGAACAAAACCTAGGCGCGATCGTGTTAGAAAATCGACATAATGGGTATCAATACAGAACTATCGGCGCTTCACTGTCTGTATTAGATCAAGATAGAAATGAAATATGGTCAACCATATTAGATGATAGTCCAAGGTGGTTTTTTGATTCAGATACAGGCTTTAGTGCAGTTAACGCGAGATATATACGTCTAGAGCAGACAGATCAATATATTAATGTTGGTGAAATTAGAGCCTATTTGCAATAACAATATTATAAGTATCCACCTGCTAGCGATAACTTACAGTGATGAGACCGTAAACTTAGCCTTAGATTAAAAGGTTAAGTTTACTCATCAACCAGCCCACTTAGAAAAATAATCTTTATTCCTTGCCCTAAATTAAAATACCCATAGAATCAGCTGTATATTTTTAATTAACAATTAACAATTAACAATTAAAAATACATAACAGGAATGCACACGTTTTCAAGTCTATCTTGATAAATAGGGCTTCCTATAATACAAATACTATATTTCAGGAGAAGTCTGCGTGTTTAAATTTCTACTTCCAGTTTTAATATTGATATCTTGGTTCGCTCAAGCTGAAGACAACGAGGCTCTAACAGTTGACCGTGCAGTATCACAAAATATCCAACTCGCTTTCCCAAACGATTATAATGTTGACCCCAAAATAGGTGACTTCGAAATCGTTAACTATATACTCATGAGTAATGACGCTGGCGAACGCTGGGCTGTAATTACACTCACTAATTTATCATCCGGTAATCGAGAGTTTAATAATGAGCACTTAATCGCTTTATTTGCTGACGGTAGCCGCATGAGCCCACTTCAATATAAATTAAACTTTAGAGGTCGAGAAACTCAGTCAATTACAGTCTCATTTGGGGAACATAAATTTCCAATATTGAGTATTTCCTCAAGAAATTAAATATAAAAACCTAATCAACTAATCCATTACGCTTCAAGCCACGCCTGACATTTTTGCACAATTTACCAACGCGGTTTAATTCATCAAATGTCGGGGCTGTGCCCTGCTTAACTTGGTCTTCCCAATAGCAAAGTTCACTATCGACTAATTCTAATAATTTTTTCGGACAGCCTTCGCAAGAGTCACCACAAATACTGGCCTCTGGTGCATAGAAAGGAAAAACGCCACGCACTTCTTCAATAAGATTTATCATTGCTAGAGAGAGATTAGGTTTTTGACTCATAATTTTTACTCATAAAGAGACCGACTCAGAACAATAAGGGAAGTTTTAACTGAGAATATCGTGATTTTGGAGGCGTGATTATAGCGCCTCACCTCACAAGACAATTTGATATTAGTCACTTCTAGGAGGGAAACTCAATAACCACTATTAACCGCATATCAACCGAAATATTCAAAAATTAAGCTGTTGGAAAGTAAAAAGTATGCCCGTATTAATTGGCTTCGAACGTTTTTTGAACTCTTCATCAACAGACATTTTCCTACGGCAACTTTCATTCGTGCCAAAACCGACATAAACTACATTCAAAAAAGAGTAAATACCCATGACAGAATTAAATTTACAAAGTTGCCAAGCATGTAGCGCCGATGCCCCCAAAGTCAGTGACGAAGAGCTAGCCGTATTAATAAGTCAGATTCCAAACTGGACTGTAGAAGTTCGTGACAAAATAATGCAATTAGAACGTGAATTTAAGTTTAAAAACTTTAAACAAGCAATCGCATTTACTAATCGTGTGGCGGAGTTGGCAGAGGTAGAAGGTCATCATCCAGCATTATTAACTGAGTGGGGTAAAGTGACAATAACCTGGTGGTCACACAGTATTAAAGGATTACATAAGAATGATTTTGTGTGCGCGGCTAAAACAGATAAATTATTTGTCGAATGAGTAAACCAGTCAATAGCCCTTTAAACGCTATTGACTGGTTATAATATTAAACTTCTGCAGCGATTCGTTTAGGCCACGCGTTAAATACAGCTTTCACTAAGGTCGCTAATGGAATAGCAAAAAACACGCCCCAGAACCCCCACAAACCACCAAATAATAATACCGACATAATAATCGCGATAGGGTGTAGGTTCACCGCTTCAGAGAACAATATTGGCACTAACAAATTGCCATCAAGAGCCTGAACAACCCCATAAGCAATCATCATATAAGTGAATTCGGGCGTTAATCCCCACTGGAATAAACCCACGACTATCACTGGAACGGTCACCACGGCAGCACCAATGTAAGGAATTAATACCGAGAAACCAACCAATACAGCGAGCAGCGCCGCATATTGTAAATCGGTAAAGAAGAACACCAACCAAGTGCTAAAACCAACAATGATAATTTCAAATACTTTACCACGAATATAATTGGCAATTTGACCATTCATTTCGGTCCAAACTTCCATCGCCAGCCGACGATTCTGCGGCAATATTTTCACTAAACTGTTCACCAAAACACGCTTATCTTTAAGCATAAAGAACACTAATAGCGGTACTAAAATTGAGTAAATCAAGATCGCGGCAAGATCAAATAACGACGCAAAAGAAGCGCTAACAATCGCTTCACCAGACCCGACGATATGTTCCTGCAAAGTCAGTAACGCCGCTTTGATTAATTCTTCGTTAAATACATCAGGATTTTCTTTCGGCAACATCAGTAAAAATTCCTGACCTTCCTTAAGCATCGTTGGCATCGCTTTAACCAGATTCACACCTTGATGCCATACAGTTGGTACCAAGCCCAATGTGAGCATCACCATCATGGTGACAAATAACATTAGAATGATCACCGTGGCCCAGGTTCTGGATAACCCTAAACGCATTAACTGCATTAATGGCCAATCCAGTAAATAAGCTAACACAACAGCGACTAAGAAAGGTGTAATTAACCCGCCAATAAAATAAATAACCGAAAAGCCAAATACTAACAGGAGAAATAAAGTGACGGCATGCGGGTCAGAAAAACGTTCCTGATACCAACGAGATACGACAGAGATCATAAATTATTATTGCCTTAAAATTGAGTATTGTGCTGTGTTAGGGATAAATGCGGCGTTAGCTTCGTCACCTTAATACGTAACATTAATGGCGAGTTTTCTAACTCAGCGACGTCTTGACCAATACTGATTAAAAATTTAGGTATATCTTGACGAGAACCAGGATCGGTCAGTAATACGATGATTTCGGTGCCAAGCTCAGCTTGCTTTAACCATAGCTTCACTTTAATAAGTGGTAAAGGGCAAGCGTAGCGACTTAAGTCCAATTGCTGCATTATCTTTACCTACCTTACCTAAAAGGCCAAACTAGAAATTTGCAGCCATTATCAACTGTTTTCAAGCTATACACAACCAGCTTACGCTTTGAATATGAACTAGATAGAAAACTGAATACAAAAAAGCGGTTAACCCGAAGGTTAGCCGCTTTTGCGCATTCAACAATCTAATTTAGCGAGGCTAATTTAACAATTAGAAGCTGTAACGTGCAGCTAGGTGGAAATCGTCATCCATACCTTTGATGCCATTAATTCGGTATTCTGCAACAGTACGGAAGCTTTTGTTGAAGTCATAACGGACACCGAATACGAGGTCATCAACAGAGTCTGCTTTAGCCGATGATTTTGTGTCTTCAGTTTCTTGTGCATTATACAAAATTTGCGCACGTAATTGTTTATTTATCTTGTATTCAGCCGTTAGTTCGTAACCAGTATGGTCTTCACCTTCAGCTAAGAATTCAGAACCTTGAGAGTACGTAGCAGCTAATTTAACAGGACCCGTTTTATAGCTAGCACCCACTAAGAAGATTGATGCGTCATAATCATCAGTTGGTGAACTCGCGTTATAACCAGCTGCCAATGTCAGACCAAAATCAAGTTTATATGCCGCAGCTAAACCGTATGCAGCATCACTTTTAGCATCATCTTGGTTATCATCAAGGCGGTATGACGCATCTAATTGTAGTTCGCCAAATTTGTTGCTGTATTTTAATAGGCTGTTGTCACGGTTTGTACCATCGTGGTCTTTACCTACCCCCAGATTGCCACCATATGCATTGCTATAAGCCGTATCAGTAATGTCTGATACTAATGTAACCGCACCATATTGACGACCGAAGCTGAATGCACCGACGTCACTCTTAAGACCAATATACGCTAAGCGGGTTTTCGTTTTTTCTTGTTTCTCGCCATCCGCGAGATCCCACTGTAGTTCATAACGACCAAATGCCGATAGTGAATCAGAGATGTCTGATTTTAATTTAGCGCCAATACGGATGTAAGAATCATTACCATAATTAGCATTTTTGTCTTCACCGCTAAAGTCATGACCTGCATAAGCACGACCGTAGACGTTAACTGATTGACCGTTATCGTTATAAACTTCAGCTGCGCCAACAGTTGATGCGAATAAACTTGGTAATACAAGTGCAAGTAATGTTTTTTTCATTTTGAATTCCATCCCATAAAAAAATATAAAAGATTTTGTTGAGTAGTTACTTTAAATTTAAGTTAATTCTAAGGATGAAATATGACAAAGATATGTGATAAACATGAATGAAAAATGTAAGATAAATGACAGCTTTATTACGCATTACAACAACGTAAGTATTACGTATTACAACAAATTAAGTCTTTCTACTTATCAAAGGTAACCACACCATGCAGAACAACAGGCTCAAGTATTTCCTTATCATCAGCTCACTATTAATGTTTACCAATATTCTTGTGGGTACATTAGGTGCGCATCTATGGCACTCTCAACTGGTATTGAATAACGGTGTTGCCAATTTTGCGACGGCGAGAGACTATTTATTTATTCATACTTTAAGCCTGTTATTTTTGGCTTTATTGGATAATAAGTTTGTCGCGGGACGATTTAATTGGATCGCAGGACTACAACTTATAAGTATTATTACGTTCAGTGGCAGTTTAATCTTGTATGCATTAACGGGTGAGAAATGGCTAAGTAGTATCACGCCTTTCGGTGGCAGCGGCCTGATGTTGTCTTGGTTATTATTGGTTTGGCGCGCATTCAAGATTAAATAATTAATACTGTCGCTTCGTGAGCACGTAGATTCTTCACAAATATGATAGTTGATGCACACAACCCAACCATCTAGCACATTTTAATGTTGAAAACTTTGACCTGAGCGAGTATATTCAACAAAAGTTATTCAAAAACACATTTTAAGGTAATTAATTATGATGGCATTAATCTTTGCCCTATACCTAGTGAGCATGCTGTTCGCATTAAAAGGGAAACGGGTATGGTCATTCTATGGATTTATATTTTCATTGCTCGTGAGCGCATTTTGGTTTTCACATCATGCAACTGACACGCTACAAATTTTACTTTAGGATCAATAATGACTAATAATCTATCTCGCCAGTTAAATGCCCTTGGTGCTATTGCATTGTCATTAGTACTTGGATTTGCATTTTATTCACAAATTGCAGAAAACATACTAGCTTGCCCTCTTTGTTTATTGCAACGTGTTGGCTTTATCGCTGTGTTATTCGGCTTATTATGTAATATAATTTTTGGCCCTCGAATGATACATTATAGCGCTATGCTTGCAGGTGCACTTTTAGGTGCAGCAGTCGCATTACGTCAAGTATCCCTACACGTAATTCCTGGTACACCACACTATGGTGCACCTTTCTTAGGCATACATTTTTATACTTGGGCATTTATTACTTTTGCTGTAATCATAGCAGGAACCGCTATAATGATGGCTTTCTCTGCTCAATATGAAAAAGTTAAATACGTACCTTTTTCAATGCAGACTGGTATAGCTAAAATAGCTATTATCGCAGTAATCCTCATAACAGCATCAAATATGCTAAATGCATTCGCCGAATGTGGTCCATACGAATGCCCAGGTGACCCTGTAAGTTACTGGCTATTCAGATAATAAAAAAGGGACCTCGGTCCCTTTTTTATTATCTAAAATTTAGATTGAGAAACTAGAACCACAACCACATGTTGTTGTTGCGTTAGGATTCTTTACGAGGAAACGTGAACCTTCTAAGCCATCAATATAATCAACTGTTCCATCAACCAAATATTGTAGACTCATTGAGTCTACAACCATAGTCACACTGTTCTTTTCAATGACAGTGTCACCAAAGTTAACTTTTTCATCAAAGGTAAAACCATAAGAGAAACCTGAACAACCACCACCTGTAACGTACACACGTAATTTAAGCGCTAAGTTTTCTTCTTCAGTGATCAATTCTTTTACTCTTGCTGCCGCTGCATCACTAAAGTGAATTGGCAAGGCCATATCGTCTGCACTTGCTTCCACAGCGACAGGTGTAACAGCTTGTTCAACAACATTATTATCAGCCTGAGTTGCACCAACGTCTGTAAATAATTCCATATCTGCTCTCACTTAAACTCGATTTATACATTCAATTATCTAATACCTGACTAATTCCGTCAACTATCGTTTCTTAATGCATTTATCTAGCACTGTAATGCTAGGTGATTACCCAGAGATAGAGTCACTGGTTTGTAATACCGCACTCCAGTCAAAACTTTGTTTTAAGTTAACGCCAGAATTCCAACGATTCCCCTTTACCTTCCCCACAAATGCAACGCGCTCGGGTACAAACCCCAACGGAAACTTAATGGATCCTTCCACCACTTGGAAATAACGAAATGAGAAACTTAATTTTTGTTGTTTTTTATCCACTAATTCATTCCAACGGTACTCCACTGGTTCCCCATCTAGGCTACCGTAAAAAATTAAATCGGCAGAGGCTTTAATGTGGCGCTTTTTCTTTTGTACCTGCATTAATACAAGCTGCATAAAGTAATAATCTTCGCTGACTTCGGGAATAAATGTCAGGCTTTCTAATTTCACGCCATTAATGACGTCTTCCGGCGCCATGATTCGTCGATAAAAAACTAACTCACGCTTTAACTCAGCATTTTCATTAAATAGAATACGTTGCTGCTCGGTTAGTTGGTCCACCAATATTTGCGAGGTCTGTAGTTCAACTTCAACTTGTGCTTTGATCTTACTCGTTTCCGCTAAGTCACTACTGAGTCGTAAAATTTCATCATCTTTCATGATTATGTTTGCTGCTGACTCCATGCCTTTTAAATAAGAAAAGCCATAACCTAATAATATAGCGAGCGCTAATAATACGATGTAACGTGGTTTAATAATCTTAAACATGTCAGCCTTTTTCGTGATGAAGCATAAAAATAAAGCGCCATTTTAACGATTATACTGACGAAAACAAAGGCAACTTAAGTGCAAGTCGCTAAAAATGTAAAAAAGCTACGCTTAAACCCCTGAACAGGTATAATAACTCCCTAAAATATTTCTACTATTTTTCTTACTATTTCTTACTATATTGTCTCTGACTGTAGATAAAAAGGATTTCAGATGTCTAAATCAAGCCAACTTTTCACGCAAGCTCAAGCTATTATTCCTGGTGGCGTTAACTCACCAGTGCGCGCATTCAATGGCGTTGGTGGTAGCCCACTCTTTATTCAACGTGCCGAAGGCGCGCGTATCTATGATGTAGACGGCAATGCCTATATTGATTATGTTGGTTCGTGGGGGCCGATGATTTTGGGTCATAACCATCCAGCAATCAAATCTGCTGTATTAGCGGCGGTTGAAAACGGATTAAGTTTTGGTGCACCAACCGAAATCGAAGTGATCATGGCACAGAAAGTACAAGCGATGGTGCCTTCTATGGCACAAATACGCATGGTTAGTTCAGGTACAGAAGCAACAATGAGTGCAATTCGCCTAGCGCGTGGTTACACAAATCGTGACAAAATCTTAAAATTTGAAGGTTGCTACCACGGCCATGCTGACTCACTACTGGTTAAAGCAGGTTCTGGCGCATTAACCTTAGGTCAACCAAGCTCACCAGGTATTCCAGCTGATTTTGCTAAGCATACACTGACAGCAACGTTCAATGATTTAGCATCGGTTGAATCACTATTCTCTGAATACCCAGAAGACATCTCTTGTATCATTGTAGAACCTGTTGCGGGTAACATGAACTGCATTCCACCACAAGCAGGTTTCCTACAAGGACTGCGTAGCATTTGTGATAAATACAATGCAGTGCTTATCTTTGATGAAGTAATGACAGGTTTCCGTGTTGCAACGGGCTGTGCACAAGCACACTACCAAGTAGAACCAGACCTAACGACATTAGGTAAAGTAATCGGCGGCGGCATGCCAGTTGGCGCGTTTGGCGGTAAACTTGAGATCATGCAACATATTGCCCCAACTGGTCCGGTATACCAAGCGGGTACATTGTCGGGTAACCCAATTGCAATGGCGGCAGGTCTTGCTGCATTAACCGAAATTGATAAGCCAGAAGTAGCTGCGCAATTAAGTGCTAGCACCAAACAATTAGCAGAAGGCCTAAAAGCGGCAGCTGCACGTCAAAACATCGCATTGGCTGTAAACTACGTTGGCGGTATGTTTGGTTTCTTCTTTACTGACCAAGCTGAAATCACTGGTTTTGAAGCTGTATGCAAGTGTGATGCTGAACGCTTCAAGAAATTTTTCCACTTAATGTTAGCAGAAGGTGTTTACCTTGCACCATCTTCATTTGAAGCCGGTTTCTTATCAACTGCGCATACCAGTGCCGATATTGAAGCAACAATTGAAGCGGCTGAACGTTGTTTTGCTAAACTAGCGTAACAATTCCGAACCTAAAAGCATGATAAAAGTACCATTTTTATCATTTTGTTAAGCCCTATTTTTAGGGCTTTTTTGTGTCTTTTTTTTACCAAGTAAAAGTACCAGCCAAAAACAAGTTAAGCTACTTTGGTTTAAATAACATAAATAGGTCATTAAACATGATAATTTAACTGTAAAATGTATAATAGCCTCCAAAAACAACTGCATGCAAACGGCTTTGTAAAGATTAATATTAGCGCTAAACTTTTTCCCCCACAGGCCGAAAGTATTAACTGCCAGTTAATAGTGTTAGGAAATAACTAGGTTTTGGCTAATACTTATTGACTAGGGACGCTTGCTGTTACTGTTGCGCGACAAATTACATAGATGAACATGGACTCATTATGAAAAAACAACTACTTGCACTAACTCTTCTTACCGGTTTTTCGAACGGCGCAGCTGCTGATATGCTTGGCACCTATTTTGGTGCTGACGTATGGCAATCAGGCGTTGACGGAACGATTACATATAAAAATAACTCTGCAGTTACTAGTTATGAAGATACTTACAACTACCGTATGTATGTGAAATTTGAACATCCAATTCCACTCATTCCAAATGCTGCAGTTAGTTTCTCAAATGTAGATGTTGAAGGTTCTTCAGCGGGTGAAAACATTAACCTTAAAACGATTGATTTCACTCTGTACTATGAATTCTTAGACAATGACATTGTGTCGCTAGATGCAGGTCTAACATGGCGTCAACTGGACGGTTCTTTCGAAAGTGGTTCTACGAAGGCGTCATTCTCAGGTCCATTACCTATGGGTTATGCTTACGCTGAAGTTGGCTTACCTATGTTCCCACTGAAAGCCTTTGCAATGGTGAATGCGATTGGTATTACAGGTGATGTTTACGGTGATGCTGAAGTAGGTTTATCTTTCATGCTAAACCCAGGTTATGTACTTGATTGGTCTATCCGTGCTGGTTACCGTATCCAACAACTTGATTTTAATGTTGATGACGTGAAAGCTGATGCAACCGTTGACGGTGTATTTGTTGGTTTTGAAGGTCACTTCTAAGTCGATTTAATACGACTGACAAACCCAGATAGATAACAAGGCGAAGTCTTTCTCTCTTACTCATCATAGTAATAGAAAGAGACCTCGCTTTTTATTATCTATGACGCCCTTAATTCCCAATGTTCATCAACAAAACAATAGCGCTGTAATAAATCAGTTACACTTGCTAATACAGGGCCAGAAGAACGACTTCGAGAGACTAAACATCCAATAGGTGTTAGCCAACCGTTGTACTCATGCGCAACAGGTAAAGAGACTATTTTCCCTTGTTGAATATTTTTCTTTACGAGTAACTCAGGTACATTTGCCCATCCAATACCATTATGCACTAGCTCTACAAGGGTTTGATGCGTATTTGCATACCAAATCATAGCGCTGATACCGTAACTAAACCAAAGCTCTTTTTGTTTAGCACTTCGATGTACGCATTGGCGATACCTTTTTAAATCAGAATCTTGCACTATAGGTAGCCTTGTCAATTCGTGATTTGGTGATGCGATCGTCAGAAATCGAGCTTGACCAAGCAGAAAGAAATCCATATCTACCTTCAATTCACTATCGGCATAGACAATACCCACTTGTGCTTTACCTTTTTGAACCAATTCTTCGACATCAAAGGTAGACGTCGTTATTATATCGAAATTAGTGATGGGAAATTGATCTGCAAGAGGGGTCAGTATTTGTAACAACTCACTATTCATTAAACTTTCATCTACCGCAATCACCAGCTCATGCTCATATTCTTTCGTTAAAGACTCAACTTTTTGGTCAAAATATTTCTGTTGGTGCAGTATTGATTTCGCAATCGGCAGTAGTGCCTTTCCGTTTTCAGTTAACACAGGTATATTCTTTTCACGATTGAACAATTCTTGATTAATTGTTATTTCTAAATTAGCAATCGCTTGGCTTACGCCTGACTGAGCACGTTTCAGTTTACGTGCCGCAGCCGAAAAAGACCCCTGTTCACATACTGTGACAAAAACGTTTAGTTGTTCAAAGCTGTACATAGTTACTCAATAACTGAAAATATTTGATTTAAGCTATCACTATTCGTGATGGCTGTTAACTTTTTTTATCTCTCTATCCTGTCATAATCGCCACTTCATATATGTTAATAAGTATTTTAATAAGAGAGGTAGTTCATGGGAACGATAGAAAGAATCAGTCAAGCGGTGTTATTTGAAGTACTGGCTATCACATTATCGATCATAGGTTTAGTCTTGTTCACAGATCATGATATTGGCTCATTATCAGAGACAATGATAGTTATCGCCAGCATCGCCATGGTCTGGAACTATTTATTCAATCGGTCTTTTGACCATTTTGTAAAGGGAAGCAAAGCTAAACGCTCATTCTCGTTGCGTATTGTTCACGTCATTTTATTTGAAGCAGGTTTATTATTTTTCACTATACCCGTTATGGCTTATATTTTAGACGTCAGCTTGTGGCAAGCCTTCGTCATGGATTTAGGCGTGACTATTTTTATTACTATCTATGCGTTTATGTTTAACTTGATTTACGATCACGCCAGAGTTTTTGTATTACAAAATAGAGTGGTAAATGCTTAAGCTTGGTTGCTGAATATGCAATTGGGCAGCCTAACATTGCCTCTAAATCATTGAGACTAGAGGCTACGAACGCTAATTCACCACTAAGCTATCTGCACTACGTAGTTTCATATAATCACCAAATACAGTTAATGCTCCACTCGAGCCAGTCAAGGTTGAGGTTTTATTATCATCACGTCCCACCCAAACAGTGACCACGTCACGATTATCTAAACCGACAAACCAACTGTCACGTAACTTATCCGTCGAACCGGTTTTACCTGCAAAGTTAATACCTGGAAATTGCCAGCGTAACCGTCGAGCAGTGCCTTTTTTCGCCACCAGCGTCATATTATAAATAGTCAGGTCTGTATCTTTACTAGCAAAACGGCGCTGACCTTTCAGGCTTTGCTGATAGACTAAATCACCGTCTTCATCGACCACCGCGACCAGACTTGTTAATTTATGATATTCCCCCGCTGTAGCAATCGTTTGATACATTTGTGATACTTGGAATGGTGACATATTTAATGCCCCCAATAGCATCGATGGATAGTGATTATCCACTTTCTCAACGCCTAGACGTTTTAAACTTTTAATTACATTATCCACACCCAGAGCCATGCCTAAATTAACAGTAGGTACGTTAAGCGATTGCATTAAGGCTTGGTATAACGGGACTTCTCCACGGTATTTACGATCATAATTTTTTGGCTGCCAGTTATTACCGTACTGGTTATTTAATCGCAGCGGTTTATCTTCTAACGGTGAGTTAAGATCATAACCCTTTTCAAATGCAGTTAAATAAATCGCGGGTTTCACCACAGAACCAATCGAACGAGAAGCATCCAGCGCACGGTTAAAACCGGCATATTGCGTGTTGCGGCCACCAACAATTGCGGTAACCCGACCATATTGACGGTCGGTCACCACCATGGCGGTTTCTAATCCGGAAATATTCCGTGCCTTTTCCAATCGAGGCAGACTTTCTTTGATAGCGGTTTCTGCCGCACGTTGTGCAAGCGGGTCCAAACTGGTAAATATTTTTAACCCCGATTGATCATAAAGCGCATCACCAAACGTGGTTTTTAATTCACGGCGTAATAACGATAAAAACGCTGGTGCTTTCGTGGTACTCATGTGCCCACGCGGAATAATACCCAGCGGTCTCTTAATCGCGGCACGATATTCAGCGGTACTGATCTTGCCATTTTTGGATAATAAACGAATGATCATATCACGACGTTCAAGTGCACGTTCGGGGTAGCGCCACGGATCATAAAACGACGGTCCTTTAACAACGGCAACCAAAAACGCCATTTGGTCTATGCTCAATTCCGGTACTGGTCTGCCAAAATAAAAGTAGCTAGCTAAACCAAAACCATATACACCATCACTGTAGTTTTGACCTAAATAAACCTCGTTAAGGTAGCCGCTTAATACCACATCCTTACTTAAACGATAGTTAATCAATATTGCCATGTACGCTTCGTTAAATTTACGCCAATAACTGCGCTGACGGGTTAAGAAAAAGTTTTTAACTAACTGCTGAGTTAGCGTACTCCCTCCCTGTACAGTTCGTCCTGCATTCATATTGGCAAACGCAGCACGGATAATAGCAACAGGCGATACGCCGCTATGATGGTAAAAGTTTCGATCTTCCACCAATAATAAGGTATCAATTAATAATTGTGGGTAATCTTGTAATTCAACCAAGATACGATCTTCTTGGTTCGGAGCTTGCAGTGTATCAAGCAGCATAGGATCAAGATTAACTGAATTAAGATATTTACCGGTTTTCTGATCACGAATACTGACTAAGCGGTTATCAGCAAAGGTAAGAAACAACGCTTTATTAGGTTCAGTTCCATCAAGATAAGTAAAACTTCGACGCAGTAATTCGACTTTAGTCGCCGATATTGAGAATTGCCCGGCAGTACGTGGTTTTGTTACTTTTAAATAATTGAGTAAAACCAGTTCTTCGACCAATTTATCATGTGGTAAAAACATCCCTGGTTTTAGTTCTAAACTGCGTGCGTATATTTGCGCAGGGGTCT
>Ga0209291_1002274_pt1 | contig 15755 bp, 8 predicted proteins | sample GOMGulsemesocosm_FD_184633 | JGI IMG/M metagenome (GOLD analysis project Ga0209291, IMG submission 184633) | Methane-oxidizing microbial communities from mesocosms in the Gulf of Mexico - GOM9B Gulf of Mexico (SPAdes) (version 2) | ecosystem: Environmental > Aquatic > Marine > Cold seeps | place...
TTTAATAGTGCACAACCGGTAACACCTGGTTCTCTACCTTGTATTGGCGACATAGCATTATACAAGTGGGTGAAACCGTCAGCACCCGCATCTAACGCTTTTTGTGCTGTTTTAAAATCTGCATTGGTATGTCCTAAACACACCTTAATACCTAAAGAAACCATACGATTAATATCTTCAGCGTTGACAGTTTCAGGGGCAAGCGTTACTAATATTTGACCAATATCTTTACGCTCTAAGACTTTCCATTCTTGTGATGAAATCGGACGGATATGCTCTTCAATATGCGCGCCTTTTTTGGCCACCGACAGATGAGGGCCTTCAAAGTGAATACCAATAATACCGGGAACTTTTTCTGCAATAGCTTCAGCCATTGCATCTGCAGCCTGTTCCATTACCGAAATTTTATCGGTAATAAGGGTTGGCAACATTGCCGTAGTGCCAAATTTTGAATGAGCTGAAATGATCGTTTGAATACTTTTCAATGAAGGTGAATCGTTAAATAAAGCACCACCGCCACCGTTCACTTGAAGGTCTATAAAACCAGGAACAACTAATCCTTCAAGCACATCATCAATTTGAGATGTATCACTATCAAGTGCTATGATTTTTCCATCACTGATAGTTAAGACTTGATCATCAATATAATTATGACTATCAAATAACTTTTTCACGTGAAGACGAAATATTGTCATAGCGAGTACTGTTCCTAAAATGGTTTCAATTACTTAACGATTAATTACGTTGATATTCATGACTAATAACTAATTATAATAAAGCAACTTGTTGTCTGGCAAAAATAACTGAACCAATTTCAGGAGGATGAATAGGTTCAATAAGTTGCTCTTGAATATCTTTATCTAACCAAGGTTTGATTCTTGGTGTTAACCCACCAATTAATGCAATATTAGGCGGATTTTGTTTTAACAATTGCTTAGCCACATGGCTTATGTATCCAGCACCTTCACGCACAATATCTAATGCGAGCTCATCACCTTCTTCGGCTGAATCGAAAACCAAATTCGCCATTCGAGCATAAAATGCGGCAGGCTTACCAGCAATTACTTCAACTAATTCAACATCATCTTTTACATCTAACAATGCTAAAACTTTGTCGTTGATTACAGAAGGTGGAATAAGTCCGTCTAATGACAACAATGATTGTTTAGCTGCTTGTAAACCAAACCATGCTCCACTGCCTTTATCACCATGAGGAAAACCATGTGCTCCAACAATATATGGATGGCCATCAACAAATGAAAAGCCACATGACCCAGTCCCAGTGATCATTACAGCTCCGTCTTTGCCGTCATGAGCTCCGAGACAGGCAATGAGTAAATCAGTCGCAAGGTACATAGTTTTGAATGGGTGTTTCCATTTTGATATTTTCTCAAACAACACAGGTAAATTAACGCCAGCAAGACCAACACCAGCGACAATATTACCTATTTCACTTTCATCGATTCCAGCATCTTTAAGCGATAATTTAGCAGATTCAACAATTGAGTTAATTGCTTGTTCATATCCATGTAGTGGGTTAGCAGGACCAGCGATGCCAGTACCTAGTATTTGGTTATCGCCAGACATTACGATAGCCTTGCACTTACTGCCACCACCATCTATACCTAGGAATATTTCGTTATTGTCACTGCTGCACAGCATGTAGACCTCATGTCTTTATATTTGTTATTTTAGTAACTTGGCATTGATTTACATTTGGTTACTAAAATGTAATCTGATTTCATCTTAACCATAAATGACAGCGTTGTCATTTAATTTTTAAGGAAAAATGAATTAATTTTATTTGAGTCCATCAAATAAAAAAATAACAGACTGATTTTGCTATACATTCCACATAACCAGCCTAAGAATTAAATGGTAAATTAGTTGCTTTCAACTGCTACAGAACGGCCTTTTCGCTGTCCATCAAAGCTAATACTGCGAACTTTCACTTCGCCTTTGACGGTAACTGGCGCTGAATAACGTGTCCAATTACCCCCGTGTTCTTTATATTCAATAACAACACCAGGGAAGGCAATATTAGTATGTAACTTGCCATTTTTTACAATAGCACCAACAGTAGGTAAACGATAAAATATCTTATCGTTCTCTAATTTTGCTAACGCTTTTTGACCAATCACATTAGCAAATATTTGCCATTGTTGATCTCGTTGTGCCCTTTTATCCGGCGTAAAAGCATTGGTATCTTTACTGTACTTAGCGCCTTGATAATTATACGGAACAGCCCAGTCAGGTAAATGCCATGAACGCTCAGCTAAAGCAAAAAGTCGTGGAAATAATTTATATTGAGCAGTATTGTCGGTGCGAGTATTTTCACTCCACAGCTGCCCTTGAATACCGACAAAGCGCTTACCTAGCTTCATTGGTGTCTTAGTATCATCAGCTTCATAAGCGTTGTCTTGGCGATCTAACCAAAATTCAGCATGAATAGGTAAGTTGTCAGGTATAAATTGGAATATCTTTTCAGTATTTGTATGACGAGATGCCCAATAGTAACCATGCTCTTTTGGATCCGCTTCATAGGGAAAATCAAAATACAGTGCATCTGGAGATGACAATACAACTTGCCAGTCTCTATTTACTAATTGATGCGTTTTATTGTGACCTCCCCAAAATAAAGTATCCCAAGCGTTTGATTGAACAATTGTCGGCATATTTTCCTTGCGAGTATGCTCTAAACCATCGCTCCAACCTGCGGTTTCTATGTCTAAGTCAGATAAAATACCAGCAACGCGTTCGATAAAATAAGCACCAAGATCACTCATTTTTTCCACACCTTTATCATTGTTAGCAATAAAATCTATGCAAGCTTGAGACTCTATCCAAGCACCTGCTGTTTCATCTGCCCCGATATGATAACGCGTTAGTGGTTGGCCCGCATCAGCATGAATTTTCTTAACTTGTGTCATAACTTCAGTCACAAAATCGTAAGAAGATTCTAAACAAACGTTAATCGTATTATCGTTATAAAATTGTACTGATGAATATACCGTTGGATCATTAGCATCATATAAATTGAACTGCTTAGCTTTATCGTCTTGTTCGGCAATAGCGTATTTCTTGGAGCGTGCTGCCATCGCTTTTATCGCAGCGCGAGAATGACCTGGCATGTCTAAAGATGGGATCACTTGAATATGTCGAGCTGTTGCCGCTTTCAAAATTTCTTGATAATCAGCAACAGAATAGTAGCCATTCACTTCGCTTGTCGGATCCACGCCAGCACCCAATTGAGGAGATAAACAGTTTTGGTCGTCTAAATCAAAACAACGTGTACTACTGATTTCAGTTAATTCAGGTAATGAAGGGATTTCTAAGCGCCATCCTTCATCATCACCTAAGTGTAAATGTAGTTTGTTAAGTTTATAGGCTGCCATCTGATCAAGTAGCGTTAGAATAAAGGCTTTATTGTGAAAGTTTCGGGCAACATCAATCAACAAGCCACGAAACTCATAATGGGGTTCATCAGTCGCCGTTAACAATGGAACGTGAGTTGATCCTAATGTTATCAAACTAGATATTGACTGCAAGCCATTAAAAACGCCGGCTCCGTCAACACCTATCACTTTAATACCTGTTTCAGTAATCGTTAATTGGTAGCTACCAATCATCTTCATATTGTTTTTAACAATGCTTAAAGTAACGGGTTTGCCTTGGGTATTATTATTAACCCCCAATGAAGCTAATCGAGAGATTGCCACAGTTACATCAGTTTTTGCTACATTTCCAAAATCAATATTAATACCTAAAGAGAGATCAAGTTGAGTATTGTTATCATCATAAATTACAGACTTAGGTGTTGGAATAATCACCTTACTCACATCAAGCTTATTATCACCTAACTTGGTATTTCTTTCGTATAAACTTGCCGCATCAAGCCATTGAGTTGAGTCACCCGCCGAACGTTTGAACTGTTGTTCATAGTCAGTAAATGGCACAACATAAGGCAGAACTTCTAATCCAGTTTCACTATCTATATATGGCTTTGTGCTTTCAATAACGCGAGGCTGTATGTTATTAGCACTGACAATATAGTTAGGCAGCGCATCACTTTCAGACAGCGACCAAAACATTGCTCTAAACATCAGTATTTTAGTTTCACCTGCAGCAAAACCCTTAAAAGTATCTTTCAATGAAATCTTATGTAAATCACCATTCACATGTTCAACTGAAAACTCTTCACTCTCAAATGACTGTATAGGGGAAATTTGGCTGAAATGAATACTCCATTCATTGCTATTAATCACTTGAGAGGCTGTAAAGCTAAGCTGAACTTCAAAACAAATGCCGTCAGCTTTGCTTTTATCACATTTATCTGTAGGAATATTGGTCAGTACTCTGTACTTAACACCAAGCGTTTCAGCGATATCATCAACATCTTGCTTGTTTGCTTGATGTAAGATCACCTCATCAATCGATTTTTTTTCATTGTTACTCGTGCTTACGTCATTATTACTCGCTTGTTCACACCCGGTAATAATAAAACTGAGCGCTACACAGCAAATAAGTGCAAAATGCCCTGAAAATTTGCTCATAGACAAAGTAGCGGTGTTTTTTTCATTCATTATTCTATTCCTTCGAACTTAAATGTATTAACGCTGAAACGGCAACAACGTATTGGTTAAAAATGTTTAAACAACTTAATAAAAAACAAGGTAATACTAAAACAATGATACTTCTTCACTATATAACCTCAGTCATATAAAGAAACGGAGTCATATTAAAGCGGGCTTTTAGGTTAGTTACGCTTGATTAACAGACAAAACTCACTATCAATAATCCAACCCAAAGGAGTAATAATAAGACTACGTCTACGCTTATTGTTGAAAAGCAATAAGTTGATCGACAGTAACCTGCTTAAATTCACTAACCGTGCTATTTGGCCAAGTAATAACAATATCAACAGGTTCATTGTTCTCTGCAAAACCAAAGTGTGCTTCCACTGCATTCATTGAAACAAAATTGGTGTCTGTTCTAAGTTCTTTTGTTTGCACCAAACCTGTTGATGATGTGACTTGTATCTTTGCACCTAATGCTTGGCTATTAGGATACTGTCCTTTAAGTTGAATAATTAAGTAGTGATGCCCTTCGGTAAGATCATTGCGAAAATAAGTAGCCGTAGAATCGTTATTTGAAGTAATAATATCTATATCACCGTCTCTATCAATATCGTTACAACTGATGCCGCGTCCTTGTTTAGCTTCATTCACCTTTACCGCTGCGGCTGATTCTACAAAAGTACCATCACTTTGCTGTAAATAAAGACGAGAAATGTCATCTTTATATTGAGTAAAATCTACACCCGACTGTCCCCAACCGTTAACATGAAAAATATCATTAAGGCCATCGTTATTAAAGTCAGCAAAGCAAGCCGCCCATGCCCAACCACCATTATCAACTTCTTTCGCTAAGGCGGTATTTTTAAAATTTCCTTCTCCATCATTTATATATAAACGATTTCCGGTATAACTCGCGGACAGGTTTATTGCCTGAGTGCTATTTTCTTTTTTATGAATACTGGTTACATACCAGTCCATATCGCCATCATTATCTATATCACCTACCGCAGATCCCATTCCAAATTGATCGTTAATACTTTCAACATTTGTACGGGTAAATTTATTGCCATCATTCCTTAGCACTTTGGAGTTACCAAAGTCAGAGACAAGTAGCAGATCGATATCGCCATCGTTATCAATGTCACTTAAACTTGGGACAAATGAGGTATCAAGGGCTTGATCTAGGTAAAGCTCATTCATACCCCACTCAGTGCTAACATCAACGAACTTAATCACACCATTTTCGGTGTCATTGCGCCAAACAATTTCCAAGCTTTTATCGGCGTTGAACGGGTTTCCCCAATGACTTATAAACATATCCAAGTCGCCATCATTATCAATATCTCCAAAAGTGGTAGAAACTGAATTGGCAGCTTTAATAATGACACCTGCGCTGATGGTTATATCGGTAAATGTGCCATCTTTATTATTATGAAATAAATAATAGGGATCATTATCAACAGCGCCCACAAATAGGTCTAACCAACCATCACCATCTATATCAGCAAATGTAGGTCCCGAACTTCTCACTCCAGGAATAGTAACGCCTGCTTCACTTGCTGTTTCAGAAAATGTGCCATCGCCTTGATTTTTATAAAGGTAATTATCGCCATCATTACCCGAAACAAAATACAAATCTAAATCGCCATCATTATCGTAATCGGCAACAGCAACACCTGCAGAGTACATCATGGGCATACTTAAAAATTGCCTAACATCATGACCATGTTCAGCATTAAGGTTGGATGCATTGGTTTGATTTGAAAATGTTAATATCGCCTTTTCTACGCTAGGGGAGATTATCGGCGTTGCTATAACAACCTCTTTTTTAGCCACATCACTGCCACCGCCTCCACATGCAGAAATTCCAAAGAGAATAAAAGCTAGCGCTAAACATTGTTTTAAATTTTTCATTTTATACCTATAAACTCAGCTATTATTGGCTGATGTTAGCTGCGCATATTATCTAAATATTCGCGATGATCAGGGAATAGCTTATTTACGACCTTGATACAATATTTTTCTGCCTGAAGATGATTATCCTCAGCATTATTAGGTGGTATGGATTTTTCTGGGAATAATCCCATTCCCGCGAGAATGACATACCAAGAAGGTCTAAGGTAAGCGAGTGAATCTTGCTGCTTTTCTAACTCATCTTCAAATAATTCCGGATCTCCCCACGCATTTAATAATGCGGCCAAATTATCTGAAATATTTGTGTGTTCTCTGCATTTTTTCCAATACGGCGAGTTACTTTTACTATTAACTTTATAATGTGTAACAATATAATCTCGCACACCTTCAATCATGTGATTTACTTTATTATTGAAGTTTTCTTGCTGTTGAGCTTGCTGATCGTTATTAGTGTATTTTTCGATAAATTCTTCTAAGGTGAATTGAACGAGCATTAACGCGGTTGCCTCAAGGGGCTCTATAAATCCTTGAGAAAGTCCTACGGCCAAACAATTCCGATTCCAATGTTTATCTACTCTGCCAACCTTCATTTTCAAATGCCTTACGGTGACATTCTCTTGAGGGCTTATCTTAAGATGTACTTTCAGCTCTTGTTCTGCTTCTGCTTCAGTAAGAAATTCCGAACTATATACATAACCATTGCCATATCGGTTAGCTAAAGGTATTTTCCACGCCCAACCACTTGATAATGCTGTTGAACAAGTACTTGTTGTGATCGGAGAATTACTTTCTTTCGGCGTTTGAATAGCAACAGCAGCGTCATTAAATAGATTGTCTTTAAAAGAAATAAACTCACTGTTAAGTGCTTGCTGAATTAAAAGCCCTCTAAATCCTGTGCAATCTATATATAAGTCAGCATTTTGGACACCATGTTCTTTTGTCATTAACCCTTTAATATCACCATTGCTCTGCATTTCTACTTTGGTAATGTCGTCAATAACATTTATGAGTCCTAAGCCTAAACATCTCTTTTTCAAAAATGAGGTAAGTAAACCTGCATCAAAATGGTAACCATAATCAATGTCTAAACTCGGATAGCGTTGACTGATAGGTGCTTTGCATTTCTGTGCGATTTGAGTGTTTACAAAATAGAAGTCTGGATGCGCATTACTACATACACCAAGCTTTTGGGCTTTAGCTCGCTTAAAAAACATTTCACCGGTTTCAATATCAAGTGGCGAAAAAAAAGGATGAAAGTAGCTTTCATATCCTGGGATTTCAGACCAGTTAGGAAATTCTATTCCTGACTTATAAGTGGCATTACAATTAGGCATCCACTCATGATCTGCAATATTTAGTTTTTTAAAAAATTGTTTAAGATAGGGAGTTGAACCTTCACCAACACCAATAGTGCCAATATTCTCTGATTCAATGAGGATAATACGTGCATTTGGCCAGCTATGCTGCAACAAACTCGCTGACATCCAACCGGCAGTTCCGCCGCCTGCTATGATTATTTTCTTCGGATACATAGTTACACCAGCCAAATTGATTCAACATAAAATAAAAAACTTGAGGTATATTACTATACCCCAAGTATTTCGAACATTAAGCTTAGAACTTAAAGTTCATTCCTACATAGAAACGACGTCCATTTTCTACTTCAGAAGTAATCGCTTTAGTACCATTTTGTGGATGGTCTGTAACATCACCATTTTGCACTAAATAGTTTCTAAAGATTTCATTCGTTAAGTTTACGGCTTCAACTTTAAGCGTAAGATTTTCCGATATGTTATACGATATTTGTGCGTCTAAACTTGCATTGTCATCACGAAATTGTGGGCCAAATTCAGTTAAAGCAACAAAGTAATCATCACGCCATGTGTAAGCTACACGAGCAGTGTAATCTTCAGTCTCGTAGAACGCACCAACGTTAAATGATGTTTTCGAAACATCAGGGAATTCAACGTCACGACTTACTAAAGCAGCACTTGCAGCAACAGTTTCATTACCGTCAGCATCTACAACTGCTGGAATTAACTGTGCTTCTTGAATAGAACCTGGTGCAGCATCAACATAGGTATAGTTGAAGAATGCGCCAAAGCCATTATCAAAGGTATGCGTAAGTTGGAATTCTAAGCCTTCATAATCAGTATTTCCGCCATTTTCAGGACGAGATAATTGATTAAAGTTAACACCATCAATTTCAGCTTGAACAGTATTTAAAAAGATAAAGTCAGAAATATCTTTCTTAAACCAAGTCAATGAGACTAAAGATGCTTCATCAAAATACCATTCTGCGCCTATGTCATACTGATTAGCTCTTACTGGTAACAAATCTGGATTACCAGCACTTCCTCTACCTGTTTCAGGTGTTAGATTAAATGCAGGAGCTAAACTAAATGGTGAAGGACGTGTTAGTACTTTAGCTGCAGACATACGTAATACAACATCAGAAGTAACATCAAATGCAAGGTTCATACTTGGTAATAACTCATCATAGCTATTATCAAAAGTTAACGCATTACCTGCAGCATCAAAACCTGAAGTATCAGAATCAGTTTTCGCATAACGTAAACCAACATTACCGCGGTAACCATCACCGCTAAAGTTAGCCATTGCGTATAAGTTTGTAATAGTTTCTTCAATCACAAAGTTAGCCAAATGTTGCACTACATCATCATTTCTACAAGCACCTTCAGGTGAAGTATCACAACCTGGTAAACCTGCGAAGTACGATCTGATTAAGCTTACATCTGGATCAAAGTAACTTTGTGCAGACAATGAATTACCTGAATGGCTAGGATTTAACATTGCGCCTGACCAGAAATCAGATGCTGGACCAAAGTTAGATGCACCACCGATATCATCACGAATACGATATTGATTGAATTCACGGTCTTTTAATTTAACGCCTAGTTTAATTGATTCAATTGCGCCAAAGTCAACATTTAACGTTAAATCAGCTTGTATGTAACTTTCATTATCTTCAGTTTGTTGTTTTTGATCAAAAACAGAAACTAAAGGCATTTCATCGCCTGGATTAGTTAACCATGGATTAGCACCGGTAAAATCAATTGCTGCACCGTGATTACTTGGATTAGGGTTAGTATAATCAATGCCTACACGCGGATCATTTGCACCGGCATAAAACTCAGTAAAGAAATCATTAATTTGACTCTCACCTTTAGTCGTACCTAACTGCACATGAACTAGCGTGTCATCATTCGCTTGATAATTGATATCAAGATCTAATACTTGTGTTTTAGCTTTTGAGCCATCACGATAAATATTATCATAGGCCAAAAACGGTGCCCATCCTGGTTGTGCATCATTACCAGTAAAGTTTAAGTCGGTCACATAACCATTTTCTACATTACCTTCACGGGCATTATCAGCGCCAACAAATAGACCACGAAAAGGAATACCGATCATATTTGAGTTAACGTTAGAAGCTTTCAATTCAGAAGATAAATAGTGCAATGCAATATCTAACTCGTCATTTGGACGATATTGTGCAGTTGCATCTATACCAGTTCTTTCACGATCTTGTTTGAATACCGCAGAGCCGACACCCCAAGGTAAAGAGCCTTTTTCATCACCTGGATTACCAACACCATCAGTTGAAGGAGCAGATAAACCACCAGCAATACGGGCAATACCCGGTCCAAACCAACCGAAATCACTTTCTTGAGCATGACGCTCTACTGTTCTGTTTTGTAAAGATGCAGCAAGAACAAAACCAAATGTTTCATCTTCGTTATTCCAGTTGTAAAGTGCTGAACCCGATGGATCCCATTTTTCTGGAACGTCTGAATATTGACCTTCAATTGAACCAGCAAAAGTACCTGATTCCATATCTAAAGGACGACGGGTATGTACAACAACTGTTCCGCCTAAACCACCTTCTTCTATATCTGCTTGAGGAGATTTATAGACATCAACTTTACCAACCATTTCAGATGCTAATAACTCAAAATTAAAGTTACGACCTGTTTGGTTTAAGATAAACCATTGTGCAGTACCAACAGCTTGCCCGTTGAGTAGTGTAAGGTTTTGTGTTGGTGAAAAACCACGAATAGTAACCCCTTCACCTTCACCAAAGTCTCTGTTAACAGTAACTCCAGGAATACGGCTCAAAGTTTCAGCAACGTTTTTATCTGGAAATTTACCGATATCTTCTGCAGATACCGAATCAATAACAGCACTAGCAAAACGTTTGGCATTAAGGTTCGCTTTTAACGAACCACGAATACCAGTAACTTGAATACGTTCTACTTCTTTATCCGTAGCTTTAGCTTCTTCAGCCGCCATTGCAAATGGTGTAGCACCACCAGCTAGCACTAGAGCGATTGAACTTGCTAACATACCTTTTTTAAATGTTTTAGTTGACATCGACTTTCCCTTACACACGTTTTTATAAATATAATTAGTTATTTTTTAATAACCTTATTTAAGACAGCGCTGTCTTTTTTCTTTATGACAGCGTTGTCATAGGTTGGATAAAACATTACACAATAAATGACCATCTGGCTACAGTTGATTACAATTTAATAAGGTTCTTTATCACAACAAACTGTAAACAAAAGAGTTTTATTTTCTTTTTATCCGCGAATAAAAGCCATTTTTTGCATATTTTTCTGAAAATAATTCAATTTTTTTGTGATTTTATTCATTAAAATAACTTTTTGATGAATAAATAAATGTTTTTATGAATGGTTAAAATATCGACAATTTAGCAGGGAATAACAATTAAGGGGACCTTTTACAATCTTTTATGATCATTGGAGATTTTTCATCAGGCTAAAAATAAAAAAGCGCTAATATTGCATTAGCGCTTTGTATAAATATCAATCTATATAAACGAACTATTTCGACCCGTTATAATAATTCATTAAGTTTAAGGTCGAACAATCGTGGTCATCTGATATTTCGCCGCTTTCGAGCTCTTTATGAATATTTTCTGCTAAGCCCTTCCCTAATTCAACGCCCCATTGGTCAAACGAACAAATTTGTAACACAATACCTTGAACGAATATTTTATGTTCATAGAGTGCTATTAAACTCCCTAACGTTGTTGGATCAATACGCTTTAAAAGTATGGTATTAGTTGGGCGATTACCTTTATGCACTTTATGTGGAGCGACTTTATCAATATAATCTTGTGTACGTCCTTTCGCTTTTAAATCAGCACGTACCTGTTCTTCATTAACGCCTGTCATTAATGCTTGTGTCTGTGCAAAAAAGTTTGACATTAATGTTTCATGGTGACCTTTGACAGGTGTCACACTGGCAACAGAGCCGATAAAGTCAGCAGGAACAACGTTATTGCTTTGATGAAGGTATTGATAGAATGCATGCTGTCCATTAATACCGAGTTCACCCCATATCGATGGCACAGTAGCATAATCAACTTCTTCGCCATTCCACGAGACAGATTTCCCGTTACTCTCCATTTCAGCTTGTTGTAAATAAGCGGCGAGCATATGCAAGGTTTGATCATAAGGGAGTATTGCTTGTGATCTTGCACCTAAGAAAGTGGTATTCCATACACTGAGTAGTGCCATAACTGCTGGCATATTTTGCTCTAACGGTGCATTTTGAAAGTGCTCGTCCATCTCATTTGCACCATCAAGCAATTCTATAAATTTATCGAAACCTAAATCAAGCGCGATGGCTAAACCTATTGCTGACCACAATGAAAACCTGCCACCAACCCAATCCCACATACCAAAAATATTTTCGGCTTTAATACCAAAACTCATGGCATTTTCTTTGTTCGCTGTTACGGCAACAAAGTGCTTGGCCACGGCATTTTCATCAAATGATGATGCGGTAAGCCATTTGATAGCCGTTTTAGCATTTGTCATGGTTTCTGTTGTTGTGAAGGTTTTACTTGAAACAATAAACAATACTTTTTCAGGGTCAAGCGGACGAAGTATTTCTACTATTTGTGCACCATCAACATTAGAAACATAATGTACATTCACACTATGGTCACTGTAATGCTTTAACGCTTCGGTCACCATTTGTGGGCCTAAGTTAGAACCACCAACACCAATATTCACGATATCCGTAATACGTTTACCAGAGTAACCTAACCACTTACCTTCCCGTACGCGATTAACAAACTCTTCCATCTTTTCTAATTGTTTTTGCACACTGACGGTGACGTTTTCACCATCAACGATTAAAGGTTCGGGATTTTTGCGACGTAAAGCTGTATGCAAAACAGCTCGATCTTCCGTTTTGTTAATTTTTGCTCCAATGAACATTTTTTCGCGCCATTCGAGTACTTTACTCTCCTTTGCAAGGTCAAAAAGCGTATCCATCGTTTCACTATCAATAAGGTTTTTAGAGTAATCTAACAATAACTTAGGGAGTTCTATAGAAAACTTGTCGAAGCGATCACTGTCTTGTGCAAACAGATCATTCATGTGTTGAGATTTTTTCTGTTGGGCAAGCTGTGTCAGCTTTTTCCAACTATTTAGTGCTTGTCGACTTGACATAAGTTTTCCTATAGTGCATTAATTTAACTCTATGATGAGTTACCTTATTTGATAATGACAGCGCTGTCAATTTCATTTTATTAATATTTTACCATCTAGATTAACACAAAGGTTAAAGCTATTTATAAATAAGTAGTTGCCGAGGTGCTAAAGAAACAATACCCTATGGCATTGCTATCGAATTATCCAACAAAAATAAAAGGGAAGGCTGTACCAATAGATGAAAGCTACTATTAACGATGTTGCTAAATTGGCGGGTGTATCAATAAAAACCGTTTCTAGAGTAATGAATAATGAGACCTCAGTACGACAGTTAACACGTGATAAAGTCATGGAGGCAGTAAATGAATTAAATTACCAGCCGAACTTAGCTGCGCGTAATTTAGCGGGTACAAAAGCCTACAGTATTGCTTTTATTTACGATAATCCCAATGCATATTATGTGATTGATATGCAAAATGGTATTTTGGCTGCTTGTAAACAGCAAGGGTTTGAGCTACTTATTCACCCTTGCCAAGCAAAGTCTGAACATGTGCTTGAGGAAATCGGTGACATGATAAGAAAATCACGTGTAGCAGGTTTAGTCCTCACACCTCCTTTTTCAGAAATGCCTGAATTCGTACAAAAAATTATAGACTTAGATGTTGATGTCGTTCGTATAATGTCTGGAGATGTTGCACCCGACGAATTAGCACCGTGCGTTATGGTAAATGACCATGCGGCTTCGGTGAGCATTACTCAACATTTGATTGATTTAGGCCATAAACATATTGGCTTCATCGGTGGTGAAGCTGCACATATGTCAACGGTTGAGCGTTTGCGCGGTTATAAACAAGCCTTAACTGACAATGGTATTTCTATTGATGAACGATTAATTATTGATGGTGAGTATTCTTTCGAATCAGGTGTGCATGGTGCAAAACAATTAATGTCTGAAGATGTTCGCCCCACCGCTATATTTTCATGTAACGATGAAATTGCCGCGGGTTCATTATTTGCAGCTCGTTTAATGGGTATTTCAATTCCTGAACAACTTTCGATTGCGGGTTTCGAAAATTCGCCATTCTCTCGTCAAACATGGCCTCGTCTAACGACAGCCAATCAACCGAATCAAAAAATAGCGGAAGATGCGGCAAGTTTATTGATTGCAAAATCGCGTAAACAAACGGCGAACAACAGTGTTAATTATTACACACCACAACTAATTGTTCGTGACTCAACCGGCAAAAGCCATTAAAAATTGCTTTAGAAAAACTAAAGCTTTATCTGATCTTTCTTTTAGATTCAGATAAAGCTTTAGCCTTAAAATCAATTTATCGTCCGTATCGGTTACCAATGTACTATAAATTATTTCTGTCTGAACGAATAAACACCAACTTTACCATCAGAACCTGCAGCCAAAAACATCATTTTACTACTGGCTAAAGTATAAAAACCTTTATCATCTTTTTTTCCTTGAGGGTTTGCTAAAACCTGCCAAGATTTTCCTGAATTATGTGATATATCACTACTGGATTTTCCTGTAGCAATACAAATATTCTTTTGGCAACTCATTGCTGAACGTAAACCATGCTGCCCTGTCCTAATTTTCTGCCATGTGTTATTGCTAAATGCGGAAATATTTGGATAACTCGCTGGTCGTTGCTCATAGTCTCCGCCAACAACAAATATTTGCTGTTGGTGATTTAACGCTAAACCATAACCGCCAGCCGTTTGTGTTTCAGAAAATAACGGTACGGTATGACGCACCCATGTTTCACCAAAATCTTCACTACTATAAACTGAGGCAGAAAATCCTCCGGTAGTTAACCAAGCCTTACCTTGCTCGCCAACAATCAGTGTATTGCCACTTGCAGCAAAGGCCGCTTCTTTTTCGGTGATTTTAGGTATTTTATTGCTGTTAATTCGACGCCAAGTTTTCCCGCCGTCATTGGTTTTTTTGATCACATAAAAGCCATCAACAGGATCCCCCATCAACAAGCCGTTTTTTCGGTCCCAAAATGCGATAGAGTCAAAAAATCCTTCTTTATCCATATTTTTATACAGTAAATCCCAGCTATCTCCGCCATCAGTCGTTTTATAAAGCACTGATTGTTCACCGCTGCCCACACCCATGACGATCGCAGTTTTACTATCGAACAACGCAATATCACGAAAGCCTGTTTTCAGTGGAATATCTACCGATTTATCCACCCAAGTTTTACCCGCATCTTGGCTTACAAATACGGTATTATTATTGCCACTTACCCATAGAGAGTCATCAATGATGGCACTGCCTCGCAAAGAAGGAGAGTTTGGTAAAATCGTATGTTGCCACGACGGTAAATCAGGCATTGTCGTACTTGTAACAACAGAAGTAAAAAATAGCCAAACTAAACCCATAAGTTTAATGGTATTAATTAACATATTGCGAAGTTTACCCAGTAGAGATGCTGAAAGAATCAAGTGCATGATAATTATTATTTTTAATGAAGGTAACGCTACTATTAAATATTTTCAAATATTAAACAAGTGATATCCATCAGATACTAGTTATGTAACAAAGCAATAAAATTTTAGTCATTAAGTTGTAAAGAGAATAAATTTCAGCGATAGTAGCTCAATATAAACAGATGTTTGAACACGATCTTATTCAATAAAATAATAGATGCTTATGCTAGAAGTTGATGACAAAGTACTTGCTGATATACGCCGTGGATTTTCAGTGCCTGCGCAACCAACCTTGCTGCTAAAATTACAGAAAATAATGGCAGAA
>Ga0209291_1002275_pt1 | contig 15755 bp, 8 predicted proteins | sample GOMGulsemesocosm_FD_184633 | JGI IMG/M metagenome (GOLD analysis project Ga0209291, IMG submission 184633) | Methane-oxidizing microbial communities from mesocosms in the Gulf of Mexico - GOM9B Gulf of Mexico (SPAdes) (version 2) | ecosystem: Environmental > Aquatic > Marine > Cold seeps | place...
TTGAATTTTTTGACGCTGTACCAACCACTTGGGATGAGACAAAAGTGTTATCTGCTGAGATTGGTAAAATTGGAGTTGTCGCTCGTCGTAAAGGTAACGATTGGTTTATTGGTGGTATAAATGGAACTACAGCAAGAGATGTGGAACTCGACTTTTCATTTTTGGATGAAGATGCTGTATATCAAAGTAAGCTATATACCGATGAGGAAAGTGTAAAAACACGTACTCGCGTCAAAATCGAAACACTAAAGTTAAACCAACAAAGCAACCTAAAATTAAACGTAAAAGCAAATAATGGCTTTGCTCTACATTTAGTAAATAAAGAGCAATAAATACAGCTAAAGCAAATGAATCAATAACCTGAAGATTCATTATGAAGCTTATAAAATAGTATTCTAATGGCTTGGCTAGATTGTCGAGCAAGTATCGCATAGCAATTTTTATGTTAATTAATGGAATGGTATTAGCACTGAGCTAATGCCTATTTTTACTAATATTGCATTGTAAATTGTTATATTCCAACAATGATTGAAAATGGTTGTGTTGATTAACTCATGATTAAAAAATATACCGTACGAGTTCTTTGTCTCCTGTTTGGGACAGTCATCTTTTCTGCCCACGCTGTGAACATTTATGTGAGCCCCAATGGCTCAGACGCTAACAACGGTCGTAAGGTGAGTCCATTTAGCTCACTGGCTGCAGCTCAAAAAAAAGCGCGTGAGTATGCAGGAAGTGAATCAGTCACGGTTCATGTGGCTAATGGCACCTACTATCTTCCCAATACACTGTTGTTTACCTCAGAAGACTCCGGAACGAAAAAGTATCCTGTACTTTACAAGGCCCAGCATGAAGGAGAAGCAATACTTAGCGGTGGAGCCGAATTGGCATTGACGTGGACCCCATATAAGAATGGAATTTTTAAAGCAACAACTCCTGCAGGGTTAGTCATTGATCAACTATTCATTAATGGTGAAAACCAGAGGATGGCTCGATATCCCAATTACGACCCAGCCAAAAAAGCAGAGCCATATCAAGGATATGCATCCGATGCTTTTTCCAATTCGCGTGCAAAAAACTGGGCTGATCCTACAGGTGGTTACATCCACGCAATGCATAATATGCGTTGGGGCGGATACCATTACCGTATCACCGGTAAAAAAGAAAATGGCGAGCTACACTATGAAGGTGGTTGGCAGAATAACCGTAAAACTAAGATGCACTGGGCTTTTCGTATGGTCGAGAATATCTTTGAAGAGCTCGATGTTGAGGGCGAGTGGTATCACAGCACTGGCAGCCATACAAATGGCCAAGAGAAAGAAAACACACTCTATTACAAACCTAAAGAGGGTGTAGATTTGAACACAGCTAAAGTCGAAGTGGTTCGATTAAAACATCTTGTTGAGTTTGTAGGTTCAGTCGATGAACCCGTGTCACATATTACGCTACAAGGCTTTGTTGTTCGCCATGCGGCTCGCACCTTTATGGACACTAAGGAGCCGCTACTGCGCTCAGACTGGGCGATTTATCGTGGTGGTGCAATTATGCTAACGGGTACTGAGCATATCCAGATCTTAGATACTGAATTTGACCAAGTTGGTGGCAACGCGATTTTTGTAAACAACTACAACCGTAACACCCTGATTAAAGGCTGTCATATTCATGACACTGGCGCGAGTGGTGTCAGCTTCGTTGGTGACCCTAAAGCAGTGCGCGATCCTTTGTTCGAATATAATGAGACCAATGACTTAACTAAAATTGACCGTACTCCTGGGCCAAAAACAACTAATTATCCTAGTCTTGGTACCGTAGAAGACTGTCTGATCCACGGCATTGGCACCGTAGAGCGCCAGCCTGCTGGAGTACAAATTTCCATGGCAATGAATATTACCGTACGGGATACCTCTATCTATGATACCGCTCGTGCGGGTATCAATGTTAGTGAAGGCACTTGGGGTGGGCACTTAATTGAACGTTGTGATGTTTTTGATACGGTACTGGAAACACATGACCACGGCTCTTTCAACTCTTGGGGACGAGATCGGTTCTGGCACAAAAACCGCGATGTTTCGCAGACGGAGATCGACAAAGATCCGAGCTTACCTTTCCTTGATGCGGTCAAAACCACAGTCATTCGCGATAGTCGCTGGCGTAGTGATCATGGCTGGGATATAGATCTTGATGACGGTTCTTCAAATTACAACATCTATAACAACCTCATGCTGGCCGGAGGCTTGAAGCTTCGCGAAGGCTTCCGCCGCCATGCTTGGAATAACATTACGGTGAACAGAGGTTTCCACCCACATGTTTGGTACAAAACCAGTAAAGATCAGATCACAGCCAATATATTCATGGTGCCACATAAACCCGCTAGGATGAACTCACCCTACATCGATGAGACGAGAGTGGATAATAACTTCTATGCTGCCACTAGAGCTGACGTGATGAATGTCTCTGAAAAATTAGGATGGGATCAGCACTCTGTTTTTGGTGAACCAATGTTTGTCGCTCCGGCTAAAGGGGACTTTCGTATCAAGCAGGGCTCACCCGCTTTTAGAATCGGTTTCAAAAACTTTCCTATGGATCAATTCGGGGTCAAGAAAGCTTCCTTGAAAGCGATAGCGCGAACACCGAAGATCCCAAAAGTTGGTGATGTTGCCATAATCAAAAAGGTTAAAGGCCCCAGAACTATGAAGTGGTTTGGCGCAACGTTAAGTGAGTTGTCGGGTGAAGAATTTTCTGCCTATGGCGTTAGTAAAACATCAGGCGGCCTTACTCTTTCTGCAGTTTCCAAGAGCGGGCGAGCTGCTCGAGAAGGCTTTCAAAACGGAGACCTGATCCAAGAGGCGAATGCTCACGGGAAATTGAATATAAAAGAATTCGAGAAAGTTTTCGCTGCTGCAAGTGGTACGGTTAAACTGAAAGTGGTACGCAATCAGCAAGTGATCGAACTTGAGGTTATTATGTAGCGTCAAGTTGAATACTTAGGGGAAAGGCATTGATTAAGATGTCCTTTTTTCATGATGATGTTGCGTCAACAATGGAACAAGCAATTGAAGACACTGGATGGCATCAATTGGGGATCAAGCTAACATCAAATGAAATAAACGCGACAAAAATTTTTTAATATCCTTATTAATCAAAAAGTAATAACTAAATAAAGGTAATGCACTGACAAATAACGTGATCCTCTTACTCACTAAAAGACTGGTATTACGCATAAATATTTACAAGTTCAATACCAGCCTATTTAGCACATATTACTATAAACCTAGTGCTTTCTTTATCCCTGCTCCATAGCTGGGATCAGCAGCAGTACAATGAGTAATATGTCTCTGCTTTATTTCATCCGGCACGCTAGCCATTGAGCCGGCAGTATTATCAAATAATGCTTGTTGTTGCTCTGGAGTCATTAGTCGAAATAAATTCCCCGCTTGAGAAAAATAATCATTATCTTCTCTATGGTCCCAGTGATCAGCAAAACCTTGAAGATCTAATGGAGGCTCTGAAAAATCAGGCTGTTGTGCCCATTCTCCTTGGCTATTAGGCTCATAACCTAGGGTCGCACCTTGATTACCATCAGTACGCATCTGCCCATCTCGGTGATAGCTATTTACCGGACAGCGTGGCGCATTCACAGGTATATGGTTGTGGTTAACACCTAAACGATAGCGCTGGGCATCACCGTATGAAAATAGTCGACCTTGCAGCATTTTATCTGGTGAAAATCCAATACCTGGTACTATGCTCGCAGGATTAAAGGCTGATTGTTCGACATCGGCAAAAAAGTTCTCTGGATTACGATTTAACTCCATTACACCAACATCAATTAGAGGGTAATCTTTATGTGGCCATACCTTAGTTAAATCAAATGGATTGTAAGAGAGCTTTTTAGCGTCGGCTTCGGGCATAATTTGTACTTTTAATGCCCATTTTGGAAAATCACTATTTTCAATGGACTCAAATAAGTCTTTTTGATGACTCTCTCTATCTTTACCAACAATTGCTTCTGCTTCAGCATCGGTTATATTTTTAATCCCCTGCTGTGATTTCAAGTGAAATTTCACCCAAAAACGTTCATTATCAGCATTGATAAAGCTAAAGGTATGACTCCCAAAACCATGCATATGACGATAGGTTGCCGGAATACCTCGATCACTCATCACGATAGTAATTTGATGTAATGCCTCTGGTAATGAGGTCCAAAAGTCCCAATTATTAGTAGCACTACGCATATTGGTTTTAGGATCACGTTTTACCGCATGATTCAAATCTGGAAACTTCAAAGGGTCACGTAAGAAAAATACGGGGGTATTATTGCCAACTAAATCCCAATTTCCTTCTTCGGTATAAAATTTAACAGCAAAACCGCGAATATCACGCTCGGCATCTGCTGCACCGCGCTCACCAGCAACGGTAGTGAAACGTGTGAATAATTCTGTTTCTTTACCTACTTCGGAAAATACTTTTGCTCGTGTATATTGGGTAATATCGTGAGTAACAGTGAACTTACCGAATGCACCAGAACCTTTGGCGTGCATGCGCCTTTCAGGAATAACCTCACGATCAAAATGCGCCAGCTTTTCCAAAAACCACACATCTTGTAAGAGCTGAGGACCCCTCGCACCTGCGGTCATAACATTTTGATTATCTGCTACAGGGCAGCCGACTGCGGTTGTTAATTTTTTCTTAGACATGTTCCTACCTCTATTTTTAGTGGTAACTGGTAAATGAAGAAACTTAAATTAATTCTAGTTCATGTTTATGAACAATCCATTTACGTAGCTCAATATTTTAGAATGAATCATTACACTTATTAAATTTGTTATTTACTCATAGGTATGGTTCAGTTTTTTAGAACATAAAAATCAATTTTTTTGGATATATTAATAAATCTATTTCTATTAATCTTTCCACATCGAAAGCAAACGTGCTTTTAAAAGCAAATTAAATGCAAATTAAATACAGAATTTAAACTTTAAAGGAAGGAAATACACATGGCTCAAATAGGCAAATCTATCCCAGAATTTAGCGCACAAGCATTCCATAATGGCGAGTTTGTTGAAGTGACATCAGAAAGTGTAAAAGGTAAATGGTCAATCTTTTTATTCTACCCTGCAGACTTTACCTTTGTATGTCCTACTGAATTAGAAGACATGGCAAACCAATACGCAGAGTTACAAGAATTAGGTGTTGAAGTATTTGCCGTATCAACAGATACCCATTTTTCACACAAAGCATGGCATGACTCTTCAGATGCGATTGGAAAAATTAAATTTCCAATGATTGGTGACCAAACAGGAAATATCACTCGCGGTTTTGATGTAATGATTGAAGAAGACCACATGGCACACCGTGGTACATTCTTAGCAGACCCTGACGGAATAATCCAAGTTGCACACATTCATGCAGGTGGTATTGGCCGAAGCGCTAAAGACATGGTTCGTAATGTTAAAGCTGCACAGTATGTTCGCGAGAATGACGGCGAAGTATGTCCTGCTGCTTGGGAACAAGGTGAAGCAACACTTACACCTAGCTTAGACTTAGTTGGTAAAATCTAAACAACACTCTCCCAAATAGGTGGAAAAGCATGATATTTAAACGATGCTTTTCCACCTACCTTTTATCAGTTCATAGAAGCTATCCCTATACCAATAAAAATTGATATAGGGATATGTTTATCGTTTAAAATTTAACGCGTGCTCCAAGTATAAAACGACGACCATTATCTTGATATTCGCGCGGCAAGTTACCCGTTTGTGTACGTGTTATAACGGCTTCATCGGTTAGATTTGAGGCTTGAAAAGTTAGAGAAACATTTTCCATAACATCAACAGTTACCGACGCACCTAACGTGCCATATTCAAGTTTTTGTGCCCCTAGTTTACCAGGCGTTAGACCACCGCTAATAAAACCATCACGGTAGGCATAAATTAATCGAGCTTGAATTAAATCATCTTCATAGTAAGCAGAAAGGTTATAATTATTCTCTGATGCTCCTGAAAGTAATTGCGGATCCGAGTTATCAACATAGGTATAGTTTGCTAAAAAACCGGTATGTTTAAGTAAACCGGGTAAGAAATCAAATTGTTGTTGATAAGCCACTTCAAAGCCTTTTAAATTAACTCCATAAGTATTTTCATAGGTATTTATAGTAAAAGACTTAGTTATTGGTGTTTGTGTACCATCAGCTGCTTGACTAAGAATAGTGATATCGTCAACCGTACTAACATTAGTCACGAGTGTTTCTAGGTCTTTATAAAATAATGTAGCAGAAAACAGACCGGCTTCATTAAAGTACCATTCATAAGCTAAATCGATATTATTAGCTTCGAACGGGTCAAGTTCAGGGTTCCTAGCACTAATAACAGCGTTTGCACCACTGACAGATGTTGTTGGTGTTAATAAATTAAGTGTTGGACGTGTTAACGTTTTGTTCAAAGCCAAACGAAATACCATATCTTCATTGTAATTCCATACAACATTCAAACTGGGTAAAATATTGGTATAACTTCTGTCTACAGTAATATCTTCTCCAGCAGGCACCGTTGTTATATTGCCCGCTTCTGGTTCAACGACAATTTTACTAAGATCACTGGCGACACCAATACTTAGTTGGTTAGTTTTGACTGCTCTTACACCAAAATTACCGGTAATATCATAATCCGACAACTCAAAGTTAAGTTGCACATAACCCGCTAGTGTTTCTTCACCAATATCAAAAATATTGGTTGGGTTATCGGTTACGTTCCCCGCTGCTGCTAGCTCTTCATCTGAAAACATTGCCAATAATTTTCTAGTATCAGAGGCAAGATACGTAGCAGGTATATCGCCGCCAAAAGAAGACCAACCATCCTTTACATTAACCACTTGTAAGTAGGGCGCGATGTTTAATGTTCCTGGTAATGCTTCTGATGGTTGTAACTCTCCATCTAATAAAGTATTTAAATCAGCACCACCAATAACTAATCGACCATTATCTAAATAAAATTCACGATCAGCATAATGTAAACCAAATTCAACGCTAGAAAAATACTCATTGTCTAGGGTGTAATCAAAATCAACTTTTGCTTCAAGTAATTCATCTTCAGACTGACGGTTGAATTCACCATTCAAACTAAATACTCGATAGTTATCTGGATCTAATCGAGTTTCATCATAACCATTAAAGTAACTTACCGTAGGCAAGTCAGCATTGTCACTATAATCAATTTTCATTCCGCCATCGCCACCTACTCCACCAAATGCGGCCACAGCCAGGTTTAGATAGCTTCTTTCTTGCTCAGACTTTGAATGGGAAACTTCGGCCGCTATCGATAAGTTATCAAACTCATAATTAAGACCTGCGGCTAATGTGATTGATTCTGATAACATATCAGCACTTCGGCTACCATTACGCTGATCAACCCCAGTCGCTGCAAATACTTCTGGAAAATCAACATCACTATATGATCCTTCTTCATTCAGCACAGAGAGTGTTCTCGCAGAGGTTTGAGATGAATCCACTTCCCCAGCTATATTGATAAAGCGGTGATAGTTAGCTAACCGTGTAGTTTGTGTATCTAATGATGTATAAAGCCCCTCAAAGTAAATATCTGCGTTATCACTCACTCTAAACTCTACAGTGCCTAACAAGTTAATACGCTCCCGTTCTTCGGGAATTTTTTGAAAAATAACATCGCTTGGGATATAAACGCTATTACTTGGATCAATAATACCGTCACCGTTATAATCTTTACCTTCTGACTCATTTCTCAAATTGTAGGCACTAATAGCTCGATGAGTTTCTAATACTCTTTCGGTGTAGGAAGCCCCAAGCGTAAAACCAATAGTTTCATCATTAAATACATTTGAATATAAACCTGCTATTTCTTTACCATTTTTATCAGCATTATCTTCACTCATAATCTTTACTGAGCCTGAAAATTTTTCTTCACCAATAACAAACGCACGTGGTGTTTGTACATCGACATTACCAGAAAGTCCACCGTCTACTAGGCTTGCCATCGGCGATTTATTTACCACTAAGGCACTGACAAAGTTTGATGACAATGTTTTAAAATCAAAACTACGAGGAACAGCGCTAGACAACGGGCTAGCGGTTCCTTGTGCAATAGTGCGCCCGTTTAGCGTGATTTTGGTAAAGTCTGACGGTAATCCTCGAATACTAACATTTTTACCCTCTCCCCTATCTCGGGTTATTTGAACGCCCGTGACTCTTTGTAAAGACTCAGCTAGGTTTGCATCAGGAAATTTACCCACATCTTCTGCCGAAATTACATCGACAACGTTTGCTGAATGTCGCTTAACGTTTATTGCCTCGACTAAACTGCCTTTATAAGTAGAGGTCACTTGAATAACTTCTATGTTGTCTTTTTTGTTGTTACTTACATTGTCTACTGGTACCTCTTCTGAGCTAGCTGTCGTAGAAAAAATCATGGCAAAAATGGATGCTAATATCGTTTTTTGTGTTTTCATATTTTCCTTCCCCAAACTGTTGTTAGTAGCCTAATTAATGGTTAAAGATTTATTTAAAAATCATGTTGATTATTGTTTTTTAAGTCTAAAACCCTTGTGTTTTGATAGGCCATTGGTATAGAAAACTGCGCACATAAAAAGCTGCGCAGCTGAAGCTAGATTAGGTTAATTTTGTTGAATACTATTTTGGTCAACATAACCTGAAATAGGACCATTAGACTGACCTGTCGAACCTTCTGCCAACTCATTAATCACCATAGGGAAAGGAGTAAGGTTATTAACTTCGCTAGTTAAAAGTGTGAGTTGGTCTTGGCCTTGCAAGGAGTCTTCTAAGTGACGAATACTGTGTTTATCACCTGATAATACTACTTTAAGGTTTTGGTTTACTGTGCCTTCAGCACTACGTAGTGTAATGTTATGGTTTTTGCCAGCAATATAAGCCACTGCGCCCCAACCATTTTGAGAGCCGTCAGTAGGTAAAACGGTAATATCAGCGTTAGTATGGTTGTCACTAGAGTAAGCAAAAGTAAGTACCGGACCATAATCGGCGTCAGCGTACGAGTTAGCAATAGTACCGTAACCAATTGAATAGCCCTGCTCACAACCTAAAACCGTAGTATTTTCAACATATCTTTCGCCTTTAGCATGGGCAAGCGTTACGCCGGTACGGGTGTGGCGGATCACAGAGTTGAGCACGGTAACATCACGCGCCGCACGTGAGCCATATTCAACACCATCAATAACAGTTCTACCAGCATTGTAGGCGCGTATGCCCGCTTCTTGTAAGCTCATTACATACCCTGTAGGCAATTTGTAACCCCAAATAGTATTAAAATCAATGTTCGCAGCACGTTCATCTGCAGCAGCATAGCGAGGGTCATTGGCCGCTAACATATCAGCAGTTGAACGCAGGTTTCCTTGTATGTATACACCATCAATAAGGGTAGTCTCAGAGCCTTGCATAAACACAGAGTGACCGTAAGCATTGTTAAAAACAGTTGATTGCTTGAAGGTATTTCTTAAACCTCGAATGAGTACAGCGGAATGTTTTTTATGAGAAAGTACTGGGCCGCCACCTTTACCATATGCATCACCTAATCCATAAGGCTTAGAACCACGCGAAGTGAGGGTTAAACCTTCAATGATATTGTCACGACCATCCATTACTACACCTACGGCCCCCCCTGTAGGTGATGTATCACCAATATCTTCAATAATAAGGTTGCTAATAGTATTGTAGTTACCGACAGTACGTAATTGGTATACTTGCGTGCTTCCAAACTGAGCCCATAAATCGGTATCATATTTAATATTTGCACAACGGAAATCATATTGACTGTTGCTACCATCAACCGCAAATAAGGTATTACCATTTTTACTATTCGGCAAACTTTGCGCAGTAAACAGGTCTGTATTCGATTCATCTACCGTATATGTACCAGCGGCTAATGCCACGTTGACATCGCTGGTTTTCATCGCCTGAATCATGGCTGATAACGAATTTACTACCGTAAAGCCTTCAGGAGTTTCACAACTAACGGGTAATGCCCCGGCTACTGTACCGCCAGCACCAACAAAAGTAGCTCCGCCGCTGCGAATATAATTAAAAGACCAATGCTGGTTTGGGTTGTCGTCATTTGAAGTCGATAAATAGATATCTTTTTTATTGCCCCAATGGCTCTTACTGTCGAGAGAAGAGTCCTCAGCATTACGGTTTTCTACACGATACTGACCATCACCCATATCGACTTTTAACCAATGCTGGTTATCGTTAGTATCGCTACACTTCCCTAAATATACATTCTGTTTATTCTTACCACCTTTTTGATCTCGACTATGTTTACTACTTTTATTACCATCTAAACAGTGATCAGTACCGACCTTTTGGTAACTGAAATAACTATCACCTCGAGCAATTTCATACCATTGTTGGTTATCATTGTTGTCGCTACAGCGCTCTAAATATACCTTGTTATTACTTTTTTTGTGATCTCTATGCTTAGTCTCTTTTTTTCCATTTAAGCAGTAATCGATATCGCGTTTTTTGTGTCCATCCTTCCTTTTACCATCTACAGAAAAAGTATCCGAATTTAGTTTTTTCATTTGCACGATAGGATAGTCGGAAGCGAAGGCTTCCATAGAAACACCCGCAAATGGGACAGCTAAAAGTGGTATAAGGTTAATGCTATTTTTAAGTGGTTTGAACATATTCAATCTCCGTTGTTATGCATTGTTGTGGTAATTATTATTTTTAATTTAGTTAACTTAATTTCAATTAACAAAAGTTAATCAATTGAAATATATAACTTAAATTTACAGCACAACCCCTACTTTTATGGATTTACTAAATTAAAGGTAAATTCACGAGTAAATAGCAGAGCTATTACAAGTGAACTTAACGCAGAAATCAGTAAAAAAAATGGCAAAAAAGAAGTTATTAAATTGAGTTAACGTTAGTTATTCAAAGTGCCTAGTTTTCAACTAGTGCGGTATTGGAAATATCAATAAACTTATTGTCCAATTCTTGTGAATCTTTATATTTGATACGCATTTCTTTTAATTTAATTTTTAAATTAGCAGCGATCTTTTTATATTCAGGCTTATTAAATACGTTATTCATTTCCTGGGGATCTTTATTACGGTCATATAATTCCCATTCATCAACGTCATGATAAAAATGAATCAACTTAAATTCTTTATTTACAATGCCATAATGACGTTTAACCATATGCACTGATGGGTATTCATAGAAGTGATAATATACAGCATCCCTATGCCAATCCTTTACATTCCCAGTCAAAAGAGGAATCATACTTTCCCCCTGCATATCAGTAGGTGCATTGATTTGAGCAGCTTCTAAAAATGTTTGAGCAAAATCAAGATTTTGGACCATTTCATCACTGGTAGTCCCCGCTGTTATTTGGTTTGGCCAACGAATTAATAAAGGTGTTTTAAACGACTCATCATAAATAAAGCGTTTATCAAACCATCCGTGTTCTCCTAGGTAGAATCCCTGATCAGAGGTGTACACAACAATAGTGTTTTCAGCTAAACCACTTTCATCCAAGTAATCTAATACCCTACCAACATTGTCATCAACCGATTCAATGGTGGCCAAGTAATCCTGCATGTAACGCTGATACTTCCATTGGATTTTTTCTTTATCTGTCATGGTTGGCCAATTGGCCTCAAAATCGGCTGAGATAGCATCTAGCGTTTCATCATACTGTGCTTTTTGCTCATCGGTTGCTCTGGCATATGTTTTGTATCCCCAGGTAGTATTGCCAGGAACGACAGGCTGCACATCACCCATGCGCTCCAATGTTTCAGCTCTCACCTTATTATCACTGCTGTATTTCATGTGATATAAAATATTCATTTCAGCCGTTTTAGCCGCGGTGCCTCTATTTTCATAATCATCAAATAAAGTAGCAGGCTCTGGAAACGTTTTTTTAGCGTAAGCTTTGAATTTTTCTGGACTAGGCCACCAATTACGATGTGGCGCTTTATGCAGATACATCATCATAAAAGGTTTGTCGGCATCACGTTTGGTCTTGAACCAATCAAGAGTGAGATCGGTAATAATATCAGTTACATACCCCGTTATAGTTGTACGCCCCTCTTTACTGATAAATTCAGGGTTTATATAATCTCCCTGCCCTGGCAGTATCATAAAGTCATCAATGCCTTTTGGGTTATTCCCAAAGTGCAGTTTTCCAAACATAGCAGTTTGATAACCCGCGTCTTTAAATAACTGAGGAAAAGTAACCTGAGAAGTATCAAACGGCGTAACATTATTGATTTTCCCGTTAATATGACTATGTTTCCCCGTTAAAATAGTCGCTCTAGAGGGGGCACAGATAGAATTTGTCACACTAGCATTGGTAAACAACATTCCCTCGTTAGCCAATCTATCAATATTTGGGGTTTTTATTAACTTATTATCGTATGCGCTGATTGCTTGATAGGCATGGTCATCTGACATGATAAATAGGACATTGGGTCGTTTAGACGGCGCGTTATATTTTTCATCTTGGCTATAGCTATAGGCTGTTAACAAAGCCATTAACAACAATAAGATTCCAAAATTTATTTTATTATTCATTCTTCTATTTTTGCATTTGTAATAAATGCACCTTTTAGCCATGAAATTTTAATTAAGCATTATGTTGATATTCTTCAGAGTAGATCTAACTCTCTAATCTTTATTTAGGTCACCCACAAATAGTTTCTATAGAGTAGATTTTCACATCTTAATAACGAGTAGTTATTCGCCCACCTAAAACAAGTTTTTTTAAGTTAACCAAGCTACTCACCAATCAATGTTATCGATAACAATTGAGCGAGTCAAGACAAATATACAATAATTCCATTCGATATCATTTTCATACAAAATAAAATAAAAAGCTGTATTAACAGCAAGTTAACGCATACCCGATAAAGGGGCACATTAGACACTGAACGAAAAACATTATTCCTCATTTATTCTAGGGAATAATGCAAATCACAGAGAGGAGCTACAACTAACGTAGCTGTTTATTTAAAGAGGAGTTTTGAAATAATTAAAGTTTATTTTAGTAGCCAGTAATTAGGCAATCAAATCTTTATAGATGCATCAGGCTCTAAATATTTAAGTGATACCAGAAATTTATCTAACTCAAACAATGTTTCTTGGTATTTATTGATTTTCTTATATTTATTGAAAAAACCATGAACTTGACCTTGATATAAAAATAAATCACAACGTCTATTATTCTCTTCCATTTTACGTTTAAAAAGTTGTGCTGTTTTTACGGGAATTAATTTATCTTCAGTACCTAAAAATACAATAGTCGGTGGTACATTTTCATTAATATTATGTATGGGTGAAAACTTCTGCCAATAGTCTTTAACACGCTCATAACCCACACCACCAGGGCCATTATCAAAGGCAGGATTAAATAATGCTAATGCATTTGGAGTCGCGCTCACAGACTCAGGTTCGCTTTCTTCATTAAAGTCTTTAAGCACTGCCGCAGCTATCGCAAGCTGTCCACCAGCTGAGCCGCCACCTGCAGCTATCATTTGGGCATTAATGCCTAGCTCTTTAGCGTGAGAGCGTACCCAGCGTATGGCTGATTTACTATCTTTTACCGATTCTTTAGGTGAGGTATCATGTAAGCTCTTAATACGATACTCTGCTGATATAGCAACCATACCTCTTGCAGCAAGATATTTGCTCTGGTCATAAAACTGCTTCGGCGTTCCGCCAGTCCAGCCTCCGCCAAAGAAAAAAACAATAGCGGGTTTATTATCACTCGCTTTATGATTTGACGGGTTAAATATATGCAGCTTTAACACGGTATCATTGATAACTTTATAGGTTACAATCTTGTCAGGTTGTATATTCGGCTGCATCTCTTCGTTTAGCTTTGTCTCAGCATAAACGACAGAGGATGAAATCAATAAAACGACAGAGATATTCTTAATGAGCTTAAATAACCTAGAGATACTGAAATAATTTATTATATTCATGTCACTGCCACCATTATATAAAGAAGCTTCAACAGTAAAAATAGCCACTGATGAAGCTTAAAAGTTTGCGATTAAGCCCTTAGAGAGTTTACTTAGCTGTTGCTAACAATGCTTTTAGCGCTTTAACAACGTCTGGGTTATCGTTATACAAGTTAGTGGTCTCTTGTGGGTCTTTTTCCATATCATAAAGCGTCCCAATCACCTGCCCTGCTTTAGGCGTAATTGTTTGCGGAGCTGTAAAGCCGCCAGAGCCTAAATGCGGAGTATATTTCCATTTACCTTGTCGAATAGAGAAAACGCCATCTAAAGAGTGATGAATACTATAATCATGAATAGACTCAACCAATTCAGGGTTAGTAAACGCTGGCCACATGTTATAACTGTCTTCACCTGCCCCTTCAGGCAAAGGCTTATTTAAAATTCCCGCAACAGTAGCTAATAAGTCTGTAGTGATAAGCACTTGATCCGATTGACTTGCTTTTTTAATATTACCAGGCCACCGAGCAATAAATGGTACGCGGTGCCCACCTTCATAAATATCGGCTTTTTGCCCTTTATAATTAGCATTAGCGTAATGCCCGGTAGTCTCTTTATCTGACTCTCTCCAGTTAGAGCCGTTATCAGAAGTAAAAATAATCAAGGTATCATCTGCTAGTCCCGTTTCATCTAATACTTTTAAAATAGCATCAACAGAACGATCGACATCTCCAACAAAATCGCCATAACGGCCGGCTTGCGACACACCTTCTTTAGTAGGCAACCAAGGCGTATGAGGAGCACTCATAGGGAAATATAAGAAAAAGGGTTTATCCCCTTCTTTTCTTTCTTTAATATAATCAACAGCCTTTGCAGTAAAGGTAGGCATAACTTGATGAAAATCAAAGCTAGGTTGTACCTCACCTGCGCGCCAAAATATTCCTCGGCCGTCTTTTTTCTGACTTTTACCAGAAGTATATGCTGTGGGTAGTTCGATCATTTTTTGATTTTCTAAATAACCATATGGACTCATATCTAATGAGGCCGGAATAATATAAGAATAATCAAAACCTAAATCATTAGGCCCGCCTTGCACCGCTTTACTAAAATCTACATTAGTGTCTAAACCTTTAGGAAACTTATCGCTATTAGAAATTTCATTTATCGGTTTACTCGTATCTTTAGCTTGCCAATTTAAGCCTAAATGCCATTTACCGACGATGCCTGTGTGATAGCCTTGCTGCTTTAAGAAAGAAGCGACTGTCGTACGCCCTTCTTCAATTAACGCTGGTGAATAACCCCAGGTAACGCCTTTTTTTAAGTGAGTTCTAAAGGCATATCGTCCTGTCAATAAGCCATACCTTGTAGGTGTACAAACAGCTGAATTTGAATGAGCATCAGTAAAGTGAATGCCTTCATTAGCAATGCGATCAAGTGAGGGTGTTTGTATCTTTGATGCTGAGTTTAAACTACTTAAATCACCCGAGCCTAAATCATCAGCTAGTATTACAATGATATTAGGTTGCTTAGGCTCAACCGTATCACGCTGAGCATTGCTTTTGGCAACGCCACTTTCTCCTTCGCTGTTGCTACAACCTTGTATTAAGGCAAGGCTAAAACAACATAAAATAACTTTTGAAACTATAATTTTTGAAAAAATAACTTTCACAATACTTCTCCACGAATATACTTCGCTTATTTTTAAGATAAACATTACGTTTAGTGCAATTGAACTCAGCCTTAAAACCTTTAAAGGTTGATAACCAATCGATTTTTCAAAACGATGATCG